>Ga0172377_10000013_pt1 | contig 148675 bp, 127 predicted proteins | sample Pumphouse3metaG_FD_119749 | JGI IMG/M metagenome (GOLD analysis project Ga0172377, IMG submission 119749) | Leachate microbial communities from a municipal landfill in Southern Ontario, Canada - Pumphouse #3 metaG | ecosystem: Engineered > Solid waste > Landfill > Unclassified | place...
TTTTCAGGCAAAAGTGCTCTGGAGTAGTATTGCATATAACCTCAGGGTGCTTACAAAGATGACCTTAGAAAGAATTTTAGCCTAAAAATACTCATATATAGGTATTCTAATGTACTTCAATGGGATAGGTGTATCCAACCTATACTAAAACAATGAATTAATGCTGAAATTATCATATACAAAACATTTTTACCAGATAGTACAGGCTAAAATCACATACCATAGCCGTGCTTATGCCTTTGAATACTGTATTGATGACTGACTAATGAAAAAATTGAGGACATTAAAGACAGACACTAAATAGAAACCAAGGTAACGGTTGGGCATATGATGGCGTAAACTATGGTTCTAAATTCTATGATGATGTAAATTCTTTTCACTAAATACCATTGTTTATTATGAAAAATAGGAGTTTAAGTATATTTATTATACTGTTTTCGGTCGTCATGCTTATGTTAGGCTGTGGAAAAGAGCAAAAAGACTACAGAAATAGCTATATTGGTAATTGGGATTTTACTGTTGAATTAACAGAATTCAATATTGATAGTATTGGATATTATAGTCAGGACTCGGTTTTATATTCCGGGAAAATCAGAATTGGAAGTATTGAAAATGAGATAAATATACAATATGCAGAAAGCGATAGTATTACACTAATTATTAATAAGTCTGGAAAAATCTCAGGATTTCCCACCCAATATTGTAGTGGTGAGTTTGAAGGTAAACTCAAATTACACCTTTACTTAAGATGGGGAGGAATAGGTGGAGGTATAATCCATACTATTGATGGGGTTAAAAAATGAATGATTATTCTGAACCATATCAGACCAAGGTTCTGGAGCACCGGACAATAATTCTGGTCGATAAGCGGCCACTTAAAGTAACCAACTAACAAACTATATCTTTTTCTGGGTCTTGTAGTTGACTTTTGTATTAAAAAAATCTATGACACCTCACTAGAAGGCTGAAGTGATGAAGGTTCTGATACGTGCTAATTTTAGATATAGATTGCCGGACTGATACGAAGATTCCGGAGTATGCTGGTCTCTTTAGGTTCTAAATTCGTTGGATGATTTTTAGCAGCTATACAAAAGGATTATAAGAAATATCTAATATATTGAATTATAATTTAATTATAAATAATAACAAATAGGGATACAAGCGAATCAGCTGTTATAGCTTGTCTTTCCGATCGAATATATTATATTTCAGTATACAGTAAATAGCTCTGAAACCGTCTTTCCAGTTAATCTTTTTGCCTTCGGCATAAGTGCGTCCATAGTATGAAATTCCTATTTCATATATTCGTATTGCGTGGATGCGTGATATTCTGGCTGTTACTTCGGGCTCGAATCCAAACCGGTTTTCTTTCAGCCGGATACTTTGGATAATATCGCGCCTGAACAACTTGTACCCTGATTCCATATCAGTCAGATTCAGGTTAGTGAACATATTAGAGATAAATGTCAGAAATTTATTCCCAATAGAATGCCAGAAAAACAGTATCCTATGTGGGTTACCTCCTACAAATCGAGACCCATAGACTACATCGGCCATTCCATCACGAACGGGTGCCAGCAAACGAGGATAATCCCTAGGATCGTATTCGTGATCGGCATCCTGTATCAGTATATAATCACCTTTTGCATGTTGAATGGCCTGGCGGATCACAAAACCTTTCCCTTTATTGACCTCATTTTGTATGATAGATATAGGGATATCCGGCTCGGTAGCTTTAAATTCTTCGGCCTTAGTAAGGGTTTGATCTTTTGATGCATCATCCGAAATGATGATCTCAGCCGTGATGCTATTAGTCAAAAGGCTGTCGCAGACCTTACGCAATACTGAGGTTAACGACTTTTCTTCGTTATAGCATGGAATGATGATACTAAGCTCAGGTGCTTTCATAAAAATGGCAAATTTAGGAATAGTTTACCGATAAAAGCAATATACCACATACTTGATTTTGAGAAAAAATTAAATAGCTCAATACACTAAACTTACAGAACCGTTTTTTTGTTGGACAGTGCCGCCCTTGCCAATAAATTGCAGCTGATACACATACGTGTCAGCTGGATATAACTTCCCCTCTTGGTTGGTGCCATCCCATCCTTCTAACGGGTTTTTGCTTTCCCAGATGAGCGCTCCCCATCGGTTATAAATTTTCAAATGATATTGTGTGCTATGTAAAAGCTGCACAGGTTTGAAACTTCGGTTTTGAATGATCTGGCTGTGAGGGTTAAACGCATTAGGCATTACCGGATCTATTTCTAAATCAAGATATAAAATATTGGATGCCGATTGTTGATGTGGCTCATAGCCGTTGACGTTCAGTTGAAGACTCAGCGGTGTTTCTTGCAGCAACAATTCCTCTAATTCGGTTTCAAATGAAAAGTCGCCAGCAAAGAAACTCTTAAATGGCTTTCCTTGATTTGTAAGTATCTGTGATTCAATAGGCCATGCTTCGTATTCGTTCCAATAAAAGCGCAAACGGGATTCGGAAGTTAGTTCGTATCGCAAAAGAATAGTAGGATGTTCAGGCTCGGAAACAGATACGAAATGACATGAGTCTATATGTCCGATCTGATAACGATACCTATATTTGTCGGTAGCTACATGCTCGGTATCCACAAAAACTAATTCTCCATTTGATAAGCTTGGGATAAACAGGGTATCAGTTGATGGAGGATCAATAGTTCTTCTGACTAAAAACATGGCTTCAGATCGTTCTGCTTCTGGTGCTTCATAATAAATTCGGACCTCATTGGTAGTTTCTACTGTAACAGATTGAATAGATGGCAGCAGGGGAGGGGAATAAATTGATGTCTGCACTTCAAAGGAATTGGAAGAAGCATCCGGTAGCTCTTCTTCGGGAAAATGGGCTACTACATAATAGATATCAGTACGTGATGTCAAAATATTATAATGTGTGTATTCATATACATTCCTGTTGAAGTGCCCCTCAGGTCCTGGCCTTGAAGTGAGTATGCGTTCCCGGATCGAAAGCTGATCTGACGGTACTCTGGCAATTTCTAACCATAGGTCTCCTTCTGTTTTAAAATAAATGATATATTCAGGTGCCTGAGCATCAATCATATATTCTCTGAAGAATAGTGTTGTGCGTTGGGTGCATGGATCATTTTCTGCATGGATTATAATACTTTGCAACAGATCATCCGACATAGCTGATTCCCCTTCAATGCCAAACGTATCCGTATATCGCAGACTCAATTGGAAAATATAATTTTCCATAGGTTCCTGTGTATATGTGACAAAGGTATAGGTCCGACTATCGGGATTCATGATCGAATCGATTTTGGTAAGGCCGCCTTCTTCTTTCCATAAATACACATTAAACCCTATTATGGTATAGTCTCCTTCACCTTGAGCCCATTCAATGGTGATTTCTTCATTGGTATCAGGGTTGAAGCTGATCCTTGTGATCTGAGGAGCAGGTGGATTAGCAGCATGGATCAGGAAAGCTGAGAGAAGCATTAGCAACAACGAAAACAGGCTTTTTAGATTCATGGCAACATAAGGCTTTGTTTAAATAATCATCAGTTTATTTCACTACAACCGTAACCATCTCATCAATTTGCAACCATTGGGTAGCTATTCGCTGTATATCCTCTGGCCTGGTTTGCGCAATTGCTTCAAGGCTTTGCCGATAATAATCCATCTTTGCATCCAGATCAAGGACAGCTCTGAATTTTTCAGCCTGATTATAGATTCCGTCCAAAGCTCTGAGGTAGCTTCCGTTAAGGAAATTTTTTACCTTTAGTAGTTCTTGTTCATCTACCGGACTTTCAATCAGTTTTTGTATCTCCGCCCGTATCTCGTCTAAACTGTTTTCAGTAACTGTAGCTCCCACTTCGGTTGTAATGGTAAATGAGCTCACATGGCGTAATGGCAAAACTTGCGAGTAGATGCCGTAGGTATATCCCTTGTCTTCGCGTATATTCGACATCAGGCGCGAGCCGAAGTATCCGCCTAATATGGTGTTGAGCACTAGGAAGCCGAAAAAATCAGGATGCGAACGCGGCATAAGCTGCCTGCCCATCAATATAGCCGATTGAAGAGATTGCTCACTTTTAACCGTATACAGTCCGGTGGCCGCTTGTGAGACAAACAATCCATCAGGTACAATGGGTGTCTCAGTAGGATGTTGTCCAAATAATTGGTCTATTAAACTATAGGTGCTTGAAGTTACAGGCCCGCTTAATATGATGGTAAATGGTGCCTGACTATAGTATTTGCTATGAAAGCTATGTAAGTCTGCCGCGCTAAGCCGGTCAAAATCACTTTCTTCGGCTATCTGCCCATAACGCGTACCAGCACCAAACACTAATTGATTATATGCCCGTATTGCAAGCTGTCGGTTTTTCTGACTGTTCAGGATAAACTGTTGTTTCTGCCTCCTATTGAACAAGCTGAATGCGTTGACAGCAAAAGCAGGTTGAAAAAACAGCTCTGCGATCAATGGCAACAAATAAGATAAGCCTCTTTTTAAACAAACCACACTCAGCCATGCGATATCTTTGGACGACTTCAGCTCGAGATAAGCTCCATGATATTCAATACGAGTATTGATATGGTTTCCGCTGTGCGTTAGTGTTCCTTCACGCAACATAGCTATGGTACTCCCGGCCGTGAGCCTCTTTTCCTGAAACGCACTGCCTGCATCAAGGATCAGATCGAAACGGACTGCATCGCTATCGAAACTCTCAAACACGTATAGAGGATTATGGTTAGACAGACGAATCAACATGGGTTCTATCAACCTGGGCTTAGAACTCAGTTCAATCTTTGGAGCTATCGATCGATCAGGATAATGCATATTATTCAGGTTGATAAATTAATGTGTTGCAGGCTTCTGCACGCAACACTTCATTAGCTTTTTGTATAATCTCATCTTTACTGACTTTTCGGTAATTCGCTGCTAAGGTGTTGATCAGTTCAGGCTTATTAAGATAACTGTAAAATGCAAGATTCAATGCTTTGTCTAATACCGAAATATTTTCAATAGCCTGATTGGTTTCGATTCTGTTTTTAAGCTTTCTTAGCTCGTGCAGTGAAGGGCCTTTTTCTTTCACTAATGCTATTTCTGTTTCAATGGCCTGCTCGGCCTGTTCAATGCTTGTTTCAGGAAGCAGTTTACCGGTGATCACTAACAATCCAGGATCAATATTGCCTGTAACAAACGCACCTATATCACTGAAAAGTGCCTGCTGTTTGACTAATTTTTTATGTAAGCGCGACGATTGACCTGTGCCTAACAAATCGCTTATCAGGTCGGTAGCATAATAGTCGGGATGATCGCGGCCACACATAGGATAAGCTTTGTAAATGTTGATAGCAGGTACCTGTCGTTTCACGCTAAGCCGACGTGCTTGTGTCTGAACAGGCTCAACAGGCAAACTCCTTACTTTTTTCGGTTTAGCCGCTATGGGTGAAAACCATTTCTCAGCCAACTGATACACCTTGTCAGAGTCCAAATTACTACTGATGCTAACTATGGCATTAGATGGATGATAATAAGTCGAAAAAAAAGATTTTACCTCATCTAAGCTAGCTTGTTGTATGTGTTCTATCTGCATTCCAATAGTATTCCATCTATAAGGATGTGTGGTATATGCCAATGGCTTCAGCAATAACCAGGCATCGCCATATGGCTGGTTGAGGTAGTTCTGCCGGAACTCTTCTACTACAACCTGCTTCTGAACCTCAAGGCTTTTCTCGGAAAAAGCAAGACCAGACATCCTGTCCGACTCAAGCCAAAAAGCTGTTTCAGCATTAGATGCCGGAAGACTGAGAAAATAATGCGTGATATCATTATTGGTGTAAGCATTATTGATACCGCCCGCAAACTGTACCGGCTCATCATACACAGGAATATGCACCGAACCGCCAAACATCAGATGTTCAAATAAATGAGCAAAACCTGTCTTATCATATGATTCATCACGCGATCCTACATCATATAATATGCTCATCGCAAACATAGGAGTCGATTTATCGGTATGCACTATAAACTGCAACCCGTTGGCAAGTGTGAAGGTCTCGAAATGTATCATTGCTCGTGTAAAAGTAAACAATACCGCAAAATAAATCTTTTTCTTGCACCTAAAGTGGATAGAAGCAAAGATCCGAGCTCAAGCTGTCATTTCAAAGCTCGTTTTCATACAATTGCCCACGCTGTTGAATAGTTCTTACAGGTTTGTTATCGACAGTTTCGTATCAGCAACTATCCTGTTTTTTTTGATCTGAGCATAAATAAAACTTTGATAGGATTGGCAATATCTTGGACATATCAATGGCTATTTGATCAGCTTTTGTGGTACAGTTTATCGCTTGTTAAAATTGCTATAATATGCAAATACAAGATAATCAGATATATATTAAAACACAAATTATTTTTTTGTTTGATTCCTGTAATTTTTCCTGCGAAATTTCAATGGTTTTTTAGAAAACTAGTATTATTGCACGTTTTTTTATAATGGGTATGGGTTGATCGGAAAGTACTGATTGATCTGCCATTTCAGCCAATATCTCTGTTGGCTTTCCGGATAAACAATAGCAGAACGGTTCCTTTAGGAATAGCTGAAGCAAGGACGCACTATTCAGATTGAACTTAAAACAACATAAAATACATGTGTGGAATTGTTGGATACATTGGATACCGGGATGCTTCATCCGTTTTGATCAAAGGGCTTAAGCGGTTGGAATATCGTGGATATGACAGTGCTGGTATAGCTCTTTTAGATACCAAATTAGAGATCTATAAAACAAAAGGTAAGGTTGCTAGGTTAGCAGAGATTATTCCTTCCGGACTGACGCACAAAGTGGGTATGGGTCATACACGTTGGGCTACTCATGGCGAGCCTACTGACATCAATGCGCACCCGCACCTGAGCCCGAGTGGGAATTTGGCTGTGATTCACAATGGAATTATTGAAAACTACGGATCACTCAAAGAAGCATTGATCCGGCAAGGACATACTTTCCATAGTGATACAGATACTGAAGTTCTGATTCATTTAGTCGAAGAGATCAAGGTAAATGAACGCACTACTCTTGAAGAGGCTGTCAGATTGGCGTTGAATCAGGTGATTGGTGCGTATGCCTTGGTAATTCTGTCACGGGATGAGCCTTCCAAATTAATTGCAGCACGAAAAGGGAGCCCGCTTGTGGTAGGCTATGGTGAGCCGGGAGAGTTTTTTCTTGCTTCAGATGCCACACCTATTATCGAGTATACACGCAAAGTTACCTACCTTAACGACGGTGAGATGGTGTTTATAAAAGATGGAACCCTGACTATCAAAACCATTGAAAATGTTGAAAAATCCCCTTATATGCAAGAGCTTGAAATCAATCTTGATGCAATTGAGAAAGGGGGATATGAACATTTTATGCTCAAAGAGATTTATGAGCAACCAAAATCTGTTTTAGATTCTTTCCGTGGAAGAGTTTTTGTCGATCAGGGTGTGTTTCGCATGAGAAGCTTGCAGGAATATGAAGAAAAGCTGCGTACTGTCAATCGTGTTGTCATGCTGGGATGCGGTACGAGCTGGCATGCGGCTTTAGTAGGCGAATATTTGTTTGAAGAGTTAGCACGTATTCATACCGAAGTGGAGTACGCTTCCGAGTTTAGATATAGAAACCCTGTTATCAACAAAAATGATTTGTATATCGCCATTTCGCAAAGTGGTGAAACAGCCGATACTCTGGCAGCTGTGATGCTTGCCAAAAAACATGATGCTACAGTGTTTGGCATATGTAATGTAGTAGGTTCTTCCATACCCAGGCTGAGCGATGCCGGAGCTTATACACATGCTGGCCCTGAGATAGGGGTAGCTTCGACTAAAGCTTTTACTTCTCAAATTACTGTCTTGAATCTGCTGGCACTCGCTCTCGCTGATCTTAGAGGAGCTATCAGCAAAGAGCAACTGATAGTATATTTAAAAGAGTTGGAACGTATTCCGGATAAAGTGGAGCAAACTTTAAGATTGAATGATGAAATCGTTGAAATTGCTAAGAAGTTTAAAGATGCCCGCAACTTCTTATATCTTGGCAGAGGTGTCAACTTCCCTGTTGCATTGGAAGGAGCGCTTAAACTAAAAGAGATTTCTTATATACATGCCGAAGGATACCCGGCAGCCGAAGTAAAACACGGTCCTATTGCTTTGATAGATGAAGTCATGCCTGTTGTATTCATCGCTCCCAAATCCGGCCATTATGGAAAGATCATCAGTAATATACAAGAGGTAAAAGCAAGAAGGGGTATTGTGATTGCTATTGTAAGCAATGGAGATGAGCAAATACGAGAAATGGCAGACCATCTAATCGAAATACCGGATACTGAAGAAATTTTCAGTCCCTTGCTGACGACTATCCCACTGCAATTGCTATCGTATCATATAGCCGTTATGCGTGGATGCAATGTGGATCAGCCGCGAAACCTGGCGAAAAGCGTAACAGTAGAATAAGCGGGCCTTGACTTTTAATTGGATTTTTTATCTTCAATTAAATTGTTGTCAACTAACTAATAATTAAATATATGCTGTTAACAGGAATGCCAATATAACTGATACACGAACCTGCTTGAACAGCCACATTCCTTATACAGCGTTTTAAATTAATGTGTTAATCTTTACTTCTAATTTTAAATCTATGTCATCTTTTCGATATGAACCTACTGAATGTAATGGGCATTCCTGGGAGTCGGCCAATAATAACAGCCGTAAGATCACTTGTTTTTTCGGCAAAAGAGTATTTTCCGGACAAGTTTTGGAGCAGTATCTGAACAGTTCGGCTTACGATAGTCTGATGGCTTTTATCAATACCGGTAAAAAAATTGACCGTAACTCTGCCGATCAGATAGCTACCGGCATGAAGACATGGGCAGAGGAGCAGGGTGTTACGCACTACTCTCATTGGTTTCAGCCTTTAAATGGAGTAACAGCGGAAAAGCATGACTCATTTTTCACACTCAAATCGGATGGTACTCCCATCGAAATTTTTGACGGCAGTGCATTGATACAGCAGGAGCCTGATGCCTCAAGCTTCCCGAATGGCGGGATCAGAGCTACTTTTGAAGCCAGAGGCTATACGGCATGGGACCCTTCTTCTCCTGCGTTTATAGTTGAATATGCACAAAGTAAAACACTTTGTATTCCAACTATCTTCATTGCGTATAACGGGGAATCCTTAGATTACAAAGGACCATTGTTGAAATCAATTGATGCACTCAATAAAGCAGCAGTGGACGTATGCAACTATATTGATAATACTATCACAAAAGTTACGGCAACCTTAGGCTGGGAACAGGAATATTTTCTGATCGATGAAGATAAATCTAATGCACGACCCGATTTGCTGATGTGTGGTCGTACAGTTATTGGTCATGCTCCGGCTAAAGGACAACAAATGGAAGACCATTATTTTGCTTCTATACCGGAAAAGATTTTTGCCTTTATGCAAGATTTTGAGCAAGAAGCCTATAAGCTTGGAATTCCTCTTCGCACAAGACATAACGAAGTAGCACCCTCTCAGTTTGAATGTGCTCCCATGTTTGAGGAGGTCAATATAGCAGTGGATCATAACATTTTATTGATGGACCTGATGAAAAAAACAGCGAAAAGGCATAAATTAATGGTCTTGTTTCACGAAAAGCCTTTTGCAGGTGTCAACGGTAGCGGTAAGCACAACAACTGGAGCCTTAGAACAAACACTGGCATCAACCTTATGTCGCCTGGTAAAACGCCTCAAACTAATTTACTGTTCCTGATCTTTTTCATTACTACTATTAAAGCCGTAAACGATCACGCAAACCTGCTCAGAGCTGCCATAGCTTCAGCTGGCAACGATTACAGACTTGGAGGACATGAAGCTCCGCCTGCCATTATTTCTGTGTTTATCGGTAAACACCTCAGTCAGGTTTTAAACCGCATTCAGGAAAAGGTTAACTACGATTTTAACGAACAGGATGAAGCCGTCTTAAAACTAGATTTACACAAACACATACCGGAGCTGATGGTGGACAATACCGACCGGAACAGAACCAGTCCGTTTGCCTTTACAGGAAATAAATTTGAGTTTCGTGCCGTGGGCAGTTCGGCAAACTGCGCCGGACCAATGTCAACACTCAATGCCATCATAGCCGATACATTGATTGCATTCAAAGAAGAAGTGGATTCATTGATTGAAAATGGAACAAAAACACAAATAGCAGTTTTTCAGGTGCTAAGCAACTATATCAAATCATCCCGTAAAATTTTATTTGACGGAGATAATTATAGCAAGCAATGGGTAGAAGAAGCAGATAAGAGAGGATTGGATAATTTTATACATACTCCGGAAGCTCTTGAAGTTCTGTTAAAACCCGAAACCCTCCGATTATTTGAACGATTGAATATCTTTAATAAACGAGAACTGACCGCCAGATACGAGATAGCATTGAATGAGTATGTGAAAAAATTGCAGATAGAAGCCCGAACCTTGGGTTATTTATCCATAAACCATATTCTGCCTGTAGCTATTACCTATCAAAATACACTGATAAACAATGTACAGGGTTTGAAAGAACTGGATTTTGAGACTAGCACGTATCAGGCTCAACTGCACCTGATACAGCTGATCTCGGAGCATATCCAGTCTATAAGAAAATTGGTCGAAGCCATGACTGATGCGCGTAAAGTTGCTAATAAGTTAACGGATATAAGAGAAAAAGCATTTGCATATTGTGATACTGTTAAAGAAAAATTCGACAAGATTCGCTATCACGTGGATAAGCTTGAGCTGATTGTGGATGATTCATTGTGGCCACTGCCAAAATACCGTGAAATGCTGTTTTGAAGAATGATAGCAGGTCTTGGAACCTAAAAATTGTTACAGAAAATCACAGAAAAACAAAACGGTAGCAGGTTCAGTATCATGAAATAGCAGAAGTACGTTTTGTTTTTGACAATCCCATCAACGCCTGATTATAGAGGGCAAAAATAAATTTGACATTTATTTCTGAAAAAAACCTTGACAAGCTGTAAATTAATATCATATCTTTGCAATATCAAAATGATATCAAAATGAAAAATCAAGAAAAATTTGTACGCCCTCTGTCGGGTTATCTGATGTTAGCTATTATTTTAGCTTTGATCCTGTTATTCTTTAATACCATTATCCGATATTCGGAACATAACGGGTTGGTACTTCTGTCGCTTGCCATGTTGGTAACTGCTTTCATACTCTTACGTGGATTGGTAGTTGTAAGTCCTAACCAATCATGTGTGTTATTGCTTTTTGGTGAATATAAAGGCACTATCAAGCACAATGGATTTTATGGTGTGAATCCCTTTTATAATAAAAAGAGAATTTCGCTTAGGGCCCGCAATCTGAACAGCGAACAAATCAAGGTGAATGACAAGATAGGAAATCCTATTATGATAGGCATAGTGTTGGTATGGAAGGTTCACGATACTTTCAAAGCTGCTTTTGAGGTGGACGATTACATCCATTATGTAGAAATCCAGAGCGAGGCAGCTATTCGCAAATTGGCCGGGCATTATCCGTATGATAATTTCGATGATGAGCAGTCGGAAGTTACGCTTCGATCAGGGGGTGAGGAAGTAAATCAGATGTTGGAACAGGAGCTTTCAGAGCGCCTCGAACGGGCAGGTATTGAAGTTATAGAAGCCAGGATAAGCTATTTGGCTTACTCACCCGAGATAGCAAATGCCATGTTGAGGCGTCAGCAGGCTGCTGCAATAGTAGCTGCACGGGTTCAGATAGTAGAAGGTGCAGTAAGCATGGTAGAAATGGCGTTGGATCAGTTGTCAAAAAAAGAATTAGTAGATCTCGATGAAGAAAAGAAAGCGGCTATGGTGAGCAATCTAATGGTAGTTTTATGCTCGGATAAGGATGCAAGCCCGGTTATAAACACCGGCACACTGCATCAATAGGATACTTAATTCACCGTATTAATATGCCATGATAAACGCAGTATCCATAGGGTCGGGACAGACCGCCGTATTTAAAGACGATCGAAAATTAGCTGTGCTGTCATATCCAAAAAAGTTCTCACTACAGGCTTATATTCGGTTAGACAACGCAGAAGAATATGAGATCAGGCCCACTAACTTCTGGAAGACAAGGTTTGAAGTGCTTCATCAGGGTAAAACAATTATTGACCTGCAAAGCAGATGGTATGGCGGATTTCGGATAGAACTCCTTCGGCCGGGCTACCGGTTAAATCTGGTTTTTAAATCCATAAGTTTCTGGAAATTTCGATATTTGCTCATAGATACAAACGGACGAAGGATGGCAGATGCTCGTATAAAGTTTCGAAGTCTGAGAGTAAAAAGAAAATTAGAGATACAAATAGAGTTGATCGATAGTTTGAAAAAACATAGGGATTGCATGCTGCTCATAGCTTTATTCGTATATCTGATCCGTCATGCACTGAAACAAACTGCGATACTAGTAACTTCTTCTTAACGGATTAATGAGGGAAAAGGTGGCAACATCATGGGAAAGAAAAAATCTTTTGCTTTACGTATAGATGCTAGATTAATGGAGGCCGTTGAAAAATGGGCTGCCGATGAGTTTCGTAGCACGAACGGCCAAATAGAGTGGATCATCAGTCGGGCACTGAAAGATGCAAAAAGACTTAAGTCAAAGACCTCATCTGATAAGACCTCCGAAGAAGAAAGAAATGATCTTGAAAGTTAATCGCTATCGTTAGTTGAAGCCCTCTATTGGCAAACCTGGGCCATTTCTTTTATTCCCGTTAAGCCATATGCTTTCCAAGTCCTTTTTGCTATATTTGCAAGCTTGAAATTAATTCCTTAAAATCAATTATATCAAATACGATTATGGAAAGAGATGTGAAAATTTTTGACTTGATCCGACAGGAGAAAGAACGACAGATGCATGGCATTGAGCTTATTGCGTCTGAGAATTTCGTCAGCGATCAGGTGTTGGAGTCCATGGGTTCAGTACTGACCAACAAGTATGCGGAAGGGTATCCCGGGAAGCGTTATTATGGGGGTTGTGAAATAGTAGATCAAACTGAGCAGTTGGCAATTGATCGTGCCTGCGAACTGTTTGATGCAGAATATGCCAACGTACAGCCCCATTCGGGTGCTCAGGCAAATATGGCAGTGTTTCTGGCTTGTTTAAAACCGGGTGACACCTTCATGGGTCTTGACTTGTCACATGGTGGACACTTGTCTCATGGCTCACCTGTCAACTCATCAGGTATATTGTATAAACCTGTGGCGTATGAGGTAGATAAGGAATCGCACTTAGTGGACTATGATAAGATGGAAGAAGTGGCTATGCGTGTAAAGCCCAAGATGATCATAGCCGGAGCCTCTGCTTATTCCCGTGACTGGGATTTTGAGCGTATGCGTGACATAGCCGATGAGGTAGGCGCTATACTGATGGCCGATATTGCACACCCGGCAGGGCTGATAGCTAAAGGCCTGCTCAACGATCCAATTGAACATTGCCATATAATCACTACAACCACACATAAAACATTGCGCGGACCACGTGGTGGTATGATACTAATGGGTGAAGATTTTGAGAATCCATGGGGACTGAAAACTCCTAAGGGTGAACTCAGGATGATGTCGGCACTGCTGAACTCGGCCGTATTCCCCGGTATACAAGGAGGACCACTTGAGCATGTGATAGCAAGTAAAGCTGTTGCATTTGGAGAAGCACTGAGCGACAGCTATTTTGAATATACCCTACAGGTGAAAAAGAATGCACATATTATGGCAAACGCATTTATTCAAAGAGGATATAATGTAGTCTCGGGTGGAACCGACAATCACTTATTGCTGATTGACCTGCGAAGCAAATTTCCTGAATTGACAGGAAGAATCGTTGAAAATACCTTAGTGAAAGCTGATATCACCATCAATAAAAATATGGTGCCTTTTGATAGCAGATCCCCATTTCAAACCTCCGGCCTGCGCATAGGTACACCAGCCATCACAACAAGAGGCTTGAAAGAAGAACATATGGAACCCATAGTGGCACTCATAGACGAGGTGATCAGCCATACAGACAATGAAAAGATCATAGGTGAAGTGAAGAACAAAGTCAATAAGATGATGTCCGACTTCCCATTGTTTGCATGGTAGTCAAAGCCCTAAGATCATAAATTACTGACTTGCTATGATGAGTGAGCCGGTAATTTTATCCATTGGTCTTCCATTTGATATTGCATCCCATTGAAGGCAGTTGTTCGGCAGATATTGGGAACCCTCTTAATAAATTATCCAAAGCCTGCCGCATATCCTGACCAGTAACTGGTATGTCATTACCTGGCCGACTGCCATCTAAACGACCCCGATACACACATTTGTCATCCGAATCAAAAAGATTGAAGTCAGGTGTACATGCAGCATCATAATCTTTGGCAGTTTGTTGGGTCTCATCGAATAAATAAGGAAAAGGGAAGCGATGTAAAGCTGCAAAATCCTGCATTTTATCCGGCGCATCTTCCGGATAACTGACTATGTCATTGCTGTTGATGGCAACAAATCCTATCCCCTTATGTTGATAATCTATAGCTAATTGTACCAACTCATGGATGACATGCTTCACATACGGACAATGATTGCAGATGAACATCACTAAAGTACCTTGCTTGCCTTTGATATCCTCAAACCGGATATGTTTCCCGGAAATCACATCGGGTAATAAAAAGTCGGGAGCAAGGAATCCAAGTGGGATTGGTTTGGTAGGAGTAACAGCCATAATTTAATAGTATTTGATAGTTGAATTAGAACTAAGATAACAATATTTTTTAATATCTACGTCTGATCTTCCTTCATTGTTTCATCATTCAGGAAATCAATATTACGTTTAAGGCCTTGGTATTTAGTCCTTTCAACAGCCGAATGGCGAAAAAGTTTTTTATACATGGGTTTGTCCAACTCATGCCAGTTGGTTTTGCGCATAGCTTTGAGTTCGTCTAACATAGTAAAAAGAGGCTCTTTATGTGGTTTTGCAAATCGATTCCATGGGCAAACGTCCTGACAGATATCGCATCCGAATATATAATCTCTGAATTGCAATCGCAGTTCTTGGGGTAGTTCTCCTCTGTACTCAATGGTAAGATAAGAGATACAGCGATTGGCATCCAACTGGTGGGGAGCAACCAATGCACCTGTCGGGCATGCGTCTATGCAGCGGCGGCATGTGCCGCAGTATTCCGAAACAGTTCGGTTGGTGGGGCTTACTTCAACCGGTAAAAATAAATGTCCAATAAAAAACCAGCTCCCTTTACGTGGATGTATCAGGCAGGTGTTTTTCCCTATGAATCCTAATCCGCTCTTTGCGGCCCATGCACGGTCGAGTATAGGTGCTGAATCGGTAAACGCACGAGCTTCTAAAGGACCGGTAATAGCCTCTATTGCATCTAACATCCGGCCTAACTTTTCCTTGATCACATAATGATAATCCTTGCCTAACGCATATTTAGATATTTTGTAGTTATCGGTTTCCGGAGGTGTCTCAGGCGGATAGTAGTTTTGTAGTACAGTCACTAATGTCTTGGTGTTTTCAACCAAAAGGCGAGGGTCGTATCGTTTTTCTTTATTCCGTTCTAAATACGACATACTTCCATTAAACCCCTTTTCAAGCCATGCTTCCATTTTTTGCGCTTCTTCTTTCAGGAAGACAGCTTCTGAAATCCCACAGTCGTCAAAGCCAAGCATTTCTGACTGATTTAGTATAAGAGCTTGTAATATATCTGCCTGTTTCGATTCCATAGTTTCTGAGTGATAAATAGTGTACTTACTCCTTCAAAGATGCACTAATTTAGCGACTCTTGGTATAATTCTGAAAATGACAATTGTTTCAGTTTTAGGGAATAAGCGGGCGTTTAATCGAACAGTCGTCCTTGATCGGGGGTTCGTATTCTACCTAAGTGTTTGTATGCCAGTTCGGTTGCTTCACGGCCACGTGGGGTGCGCATCAGGTAGCCTTCTTGTATTAAAAATGGTTCATAAACCTCTTCGATAGTACCAGACTCTTCGCCTACAGCAGTCGATATGGTTGAAATCCCTACAGGTCCTCCTTTGAATTTATCGATTATAGCTAGTAAGATGCGGTTGTCCATTTCGTCTAATCCATGTTGATCTACATTCAGTGCTTCAAGCGCTATTCCAGCTATGGTTGAGTCGATGATACCAGTTCCTTTGATTTGTGCGAAGTCGCGCACACGTCTGAGTAACAGATTGGCTATTCGTGGTGTTCCTCGGCTACGGCGGGCTATTTCGTAAGCCGCTTCTTGTTCGATAGGTACGTTGAGAATAGAAGCCGAGCGGTTGATGATACCTGTCAAAGTAGGAGCATCGTAGTATTCAAGGCGTGAATTAATTCCAAAGCGTGAGCGTAACGGGCTGGTAAGCAAACCACTTCTTGTAGTGGCACCTATAAGAGTAAACTGATTCAAAGCGATCTGAACGCTACGGGCATTAGGTCCGGTCTCTATCATTATATCTATCTTATAATCTTCCATAGCAGAATAAAGATATTCTTCAACTATCGGACTTAGCCTGTGTATCTCATCGATGAACAGTACATCCTTCTTCTCAAGTCCGGTAAGCAACCCTGCCAGATCACCCGGCTTATCCAATACCGGTCCCGATGTAACCCGTATGTTCACTCCTAATTCATTAGCTATGATATGTGAGAGAGTTGTCTTGCCTAAACCCGGTGGCCCATGAAGCAGGACATGATCCAATGCCTCATCGCGTTGGATAGCAGCTTGTACAAAAATGCGTAGATTTTCTACAATTTTTTCCTGACCGGCAAAATTAGTAAAGGCATCCGGCCGAAGTACCTTTTCAATTTCTTTTTCGGCAGCAGTGAATTTAGTTGCGTGTGGATCAAGATGTTCGTTCATTGCCTGTGATTCCATGAAGGAACAAATGTACAAAATTGCCCGATGATATACGAAGAAGCTTGGTATTTGAACGAAAATGAACTACCTTAGCATCGGATTATTTTGTAACAAGATAAGCCGATAAATGAAAGGGTTACAGTGAGTTTTTATGAATATCCTGTGAAGAAACATGAAGTAAAACAATCTAAAATAGACATTTGTATGTTCATCACAGCCGAATCACAGGATACAAGTAAAAAAAGTATTTGAAAAAGCAAAGCAGCTCTATTAGGTAAATATTTTGGAAATGCTTTACATATAATAAGATACAAAAATTTGAACCGATGAAACAGTTATTGGTAGCTTTTGATTTTTCGACCAATGCACTCAAGACCCTTGATTATGCTGTGATGATAGCCAATATACTTCATGCCGAGCTACACCTTGTATGGGTTGATGCAACAAATACACCCGATAATGTGCTTAACATCCATTACGAGTTGCGTATAGAAACCAAACAGTTGTTTGAGGATATCATTGCTGAGTATGAGCCTAAGTTACACAATGGCAAGATTGATATCCTTTTGCGAAAGGGTAAGGTATATACCGAGGTAGCTACCGCTGCTCGTATGGTTGAAGCCGATTTAGTGTTTGCAGGCACTCATGGAGTAAGCGGCTTTGAACAATACTGGATTGGCAGTAATGCCTATCGAATAGTGACCCAGTCGCCTTGCCCGGTTATTACAGTACGAGGTGATCATACCGTCAAAGAGGGAATAAAAAAAATCGTGCTGCCCCTTGACAGCTCTTCTGAAACAAGGCGTAAGCTGCCATTAGCCGTACAGTTAGCCAAGCTGTTTGCAGCCGAGATACACTTATTACTACTCTTTAACTCACCGGTTGGAGTAGTGCAATCGCGAATCAGATCCTATGGAGAAGAAGCGGTAGCAGTATGTGAAAAGGAACAGATACCCTTTGTGCTGAAAGAGCTTAAAGCTGGAAATTTAGTAAAAGATATGTTAGGCTATGCCGAAGAAAACGAAATAGATATGATCATGATCATGACTGAACAAGGAACTACTACTGCCAATATGTTTTTAGGACCCTATGCCCAACAGGTAGTCAACAACGCACGCATACCAGTATTGAGCCTTCAATCGGTCAATTATTAATGATATACTATGTCTGATTCAAACTATGTTGCTATGAATAAAATCCTGATGTTGATCGTATGTAGTATGTTGGTGACCACCCTTTGGGCTCAGCAAAACGAAGAAAAGAATCTGATCATTCATAAACCTTTTTTGATGGATTCGTTATTGGTACAGGATAGCATCTTCAGAGTAAGCCATAAACAGGAAGGTTTCAGAATTCAGATATTTATGGAGTCAGGTAACGAGGCTGTCAACAGAGCCAATGAAGTGATTGACCAGTTCAAAGAAGATTTTCCGGATATTCCCACTTATCTTAGCTTTGGTCAACCTTATTACCGCATACGTGTCGGCGATTTCAGAAACCGCATTGAAGCAGAAAGAAGCCTGCGAATGATCAACAAACTATACAGTCAGGCATTCATCACCAAAGACATGATTGAACCGCCTGTTTTACCCTTTTTCCCTGAAACAACTAAAACCCAACATGATGAACAAAGTAATCCTTTCGGGGATTGATTTCTCCGACTGTAGCATTAATGCTTTGGAACATGCGCTAATTATCGCTGCCAAAGCCGAAGCCGATCTTACAATGGTATGGGTCAACCGATCTGTCAGTGGCAAGGAGATCTATCAAATAAATCAGGAGAATATTGTCAGTGAAGTGATCAAGAGATTCGATGCCCTGATCGAAAAATACCAGCCAAGCTTACCTGCTGGAAAGTTGAATTATGTGATTCGTAAAGGCAGAGTATATCGCGAAATAGTTGATGTAGCTAACGAATTGGATGCATTTCTGATTGTCGTAGGTACCCATGGGGCATCCGGATTTGAAGAGTTCTGGATTGGGAGTAATGCCAATAGGATCATTGCCGCCACACATCGACCGGTGATATCCATTCGGGGTGGAGTATTTATTCACAAAGATTTGCAGAAAATTGTCATGCCTATCGACAGCACGGTAGAAAGCCGGCAAAAAGTTCCTATGACAACTTTGTTAGCCAAATATTTTAATGCCGAGATACATGTGCTAGCCATGTTCACTTCGCCCTTTGAGTCGGTGCGTTCTATGATACGCGAATATGTGGCCCAAACAGAACGCTACCTGCTTGAAAATGGGATCAAGCATTATGTCGAGCATGTTGAAACGGATAATATTACCAATGCTACTATTGACTATGCGATTAAGATAGACGCAAACCTGATCAGCATCATGGATGAGCAGGAGAGTGCTGCCGCCAATCTTTGGCTTGGCCCGTATGCACAACAAATGATCAACCATTCACCTATACCTGTGTTGTGTATTCATGCCCGCGACTTTATAGCCGGAGCCAACACCTAACCTTAAATAATATGGGACAAAATGCATTACGATTTATCTGCGCTAATAGCAGTATGGTTTTGCTGAGTTATTAACAATTGTTAATAACTCGTGTTGATTGATAGTTAACAACTTCCGGTCATTTTTCTTGACAAAGGCACCTCAAAAGTCGTATCTTTGTAGGGCAGGTTCGAATAAGGCAAACTAAGCGTCTGAAAGCCTATCATCAAACTTGTAAAAAAGTTCATTGAGGACAACAGTAACCAACGGTAGCGCAGCTCTTCGAGCAGCAAAACCGGAGGAATGCGCCAGAAAGTTTGGAGATTTACTAAGTTCGACTTCCTAAAAAAAAGTGGGACATAAGATCTCCTGAGAAGTAGGGGAAAAGTCAATGACCAGAACCGAAACTCAGCTAACAAAGACCTGTCACTTGAGTCGGGCTTAAGACCGACAAAAAGTGAACCGGAAACCGATACCTCAAAATATGGGTTTCCGGTTTTTTTATGTCCATCTCATTCCTGTACATAAATACGTTTTACACGTCTTGAGATTCGGGTAAGCAACTCGTATGCAATGGTATTGGATGCCATAGCCAATTGTGTAAGCTTGTGTTGAGTATCAAATATCACTACTTCATCTCCTTCTGAAGCTTGAAGGCCGGTCAGATCGATCATACACATATCCATACAAATATTTCCTATGATTGGAGAGGCCTGTCCATTGACATAAAGATTCGCTTTCCCATTCGATAAAGCTCTGGGCAGACCGTCGGCATATCCTATAGGTACTATGCCTATCACGCTATTGCGTAAGGTTTTGCCGCTTCGGTTGTAACCTATGGTTTCTCCGGCCTTAACTTTTTTAATCTGTGTAATAGTTGACTTAAGTGCTAAGACCGGTTCGAGAAAATCTGATTCGCTCTCGGTAGTAGCTATGCCGTATGCTCCTATCCCTAACCTGACCATTTCGTATTGTGCTTTTGGGAAACGAATGATTCCGGCCGAATTCAGTATATGGCGATCAAACCTATAGCCTAAGCCTTGTTCCAACTTTATGCAAGCAGCTTCAAACTGCTGGATTTGTTGTAATGAAAAAGCATCGTGAACTGAACTCTCGCTGGCAGCTAAATGCGAAAAGACCGAAATAACCCGTATTTGTGGATTGCTTTTCAACTGTTGAATCAGTTGGTTTAGTTCATTGATCTCAAAGCCTAGCCTACGCATTCCAGTATCTATCTTCAGGTGGATTCTAACAGTTGAATTGCTGATAGTATGCTGTGTAAGCGATGCTTCTAACAAATTCAATATTCTGAAATTGTAGATTTCTGGTTCTAAGTTATAGTTTAAAACGGATGTAATACTCTCAGCTTCAGGGCTCATTACCATGATAGGCAGTTCAATTCCGGCTTTTCGCAGTTCAACACCTTCATCGGCATATGCAACAGCCAGATAATCTATCCGGTGATACTGTAAAGCTGATGCGATCTCGTAGCTTCCGCTGCCGTAACTAAATGCTTTCACCATCACCATGAGTTTGGTTGAGGGTTTTAATAAGCTTCTATAGTAATGAATATTATGTATGAGGTTGTTCAACCTAACCTCCAACACTGTTTCATGAGCTTTTTGTTGCAGCAGCATGCTGATCTGCTCAAATCCAAAACGGCGGGCCCCTTTAAGCAATATGGCACTATTGGCTAAGTGCAGCTTAGATAATGCATCTAGAAGCTGCTCGGTAGTCTTAAAAAAGTCTGACATGGCAACGGGAAAAAGCTTGGAGTAGCGTGTGAGAGACTCACCTACACCTATCAGATAGTCAACCGGTTTGGTTTGCAATAAATGTGCTACCTGCTTATACAATTCATCTTCAGATAGATCACTTTCCAATATATCGGATAGTAGCAAGACTTTTCTAGGATGTTGTACTTGTTGTTGCAGAAAATCCAGAGCAACCGACAAGGAATATATATCCGAATTATAAAAATCGTTGATCAGTGTGCTGTGGTTGATGCCTTCACGCAGTTCCAACCGCATAGCTATTGGTGTGAGATGGGTCATCCCTGCTGCAATAGCATTCTGATCCATACCTAAATAAGTACAAACATTCCAGCAATGTAAGGCATTCTCGATGGAAGCTGCATCGGTAAACGGGATCACAATCTGTTGCATTTGTCCGGCTATCAATGCGATAAGACGAGTATGACCGTTTTGTGTGTGTGATTCGATAAGCTGTAAATAGTTTCCTTGTCCTTTTCCCCAGCTGATCAACTGCATCTTTTTTTCAAGTTCGTTCGCCTTGATCCGTTCAGTTAAGAGGTGGTGGTCGCTGCAATAAAACAATATGTCGGATTTGCTGAACAGCTTTAGTTTTTCGTCAATTTTTTGATATATGTTTTCAAATCCTGAAGCATGTGCCGGTCCAATATTTGTAAAAACACCCATCACGGGTTGTATGATCTTTTGTAGCTTCTCCATCTCGCCCGGTAGTGAAATACCTGCTTCGAACAACCCCACCTCATACTGGCTACCCATTTGCCATACTGAAAGGGGAACCCCTATTTGTGAGTTATAGCTGTTTGGGCTGCGAATAATTTTTTTATATGGAGCAAGAAGTTGTGCCAACCATTCTTTTACTATAGTTTTTCCGTTGCTACCGGTAATACCGATGACCGGTATTGTGAACATGCTTCTGTGAGCTTCGGTTAATTGTTGCAGAGCCTGTAAGCTGTCTTCAACTGTTATAAAGCAGAGTGTTGGGTTGTTCAATGGCAGCCGGTCAGTGCTACTAACCACAAAACAGCGTACTCCTTTGGCAATCAGATCATGAATATATGCATGTCCGTCATTTCTATTAGTTTTTATTGCAAAGAAGCAGCTTTGTGCTGGCATTAGCACTTTACGGGAGTCGGTCAGTAGCAGTGAGATAGGTATCTTATCGGCGGATGCTGAGGTGAGTTTCCCCTTCATGAGTCGGGCAAGCTCGGTTGGGGTATAGTATGCATGGTTGGTTGGCATGCCTTATTCGTTTGATTCCTGTGCAGGTTTCAAAGCGTTTTGCTCTAATTCGATTTGGTGCCGACGGTTTCTGTATGTATCTAACGCAAGATAGATAGCTTGTCGGAACGAGGCTTCCGAAGCTTGATTCTTTCCCGCTAACTCGTAGGCAGTACCGTGCGCAGGTGATGTTCGGATAAATGGTAGCCCTGCTGTAAAATTTACCCCGTCCTCAAAAGCAATACTTTTAAAAGGGATCAATCCCTGATCATGATACATAGCAAGCACCGCATCGTACTGTTTCCAATGGCCTGTTCCAAAAAATCCGTCGGCTGAGAAAGGGCCAAAAGCTAATATGTCGTGTTCTTTACGAGCGGTATTCAAAGCCGGAAAAATGACTTCCTTTTCTTCTTGACCCAACAGCCCCCCATCTCCTGCATGAGGGTTAAGACCAAGAACTGCAATCTTAGGCTTCTGAATCCCGAAATCGTAAAACAGGCTGTGATGTAGGGTACTTAGCTTTTGAATGATCAGTTTGCTTGTAATTTGAGTGGGGACTGAGGCCAGGGGGACATGACCGGTAACGGTTCCTATGCGTAAACTCTCCCAAACCATCAACATCAGTGGATTGGGAGCATCAAAGCGGGAAGCAAGGTATTCCGTATGTCCGGGAAAGCTAAACGCGGCTGACTGTATATTTTGTTTATTGATAGGGGCAGTAACCAACACATCTATCAGATTGTTCTTCAGGTCGCTGACAGCCATCTCTAAAGCTTTGAAAGCTGCCTCACCAGCTAATTCAGTGCTGCTTCCCATTTGAACTAACAAGTCGTTTTCAGTAATATTGATAATATTTATCCTGTGGGTATGAGCTAATGAGGCATCTTTGATCAGGTTAAAAGGAGTATCGCCTAACTGTAGGCTTTTACGATAAAACGAGGCTACGCGTGAGTGACCGTAAATAACGGGAGTAAAGAAATCAAGCATGCGGGCATCGTTAAAAACTTTGATGATGATCTCATAATTGATGCCGTTTATATCGCCATGGGTGATACCTACACGAATACGTTCACCGGATGAAGGAACCGTTTCCATAATTATATATCAAATTTTAGGCAAATGTACTTGAATTTTTTCTCTAAGATTCTGCCAACAGGCGAAAAGATACCCGAACATCTGTGCACATCAATTGTGAAGCAGAGCTTGAAAAATATATCAAAAGAAGTGGATAGCGTATTTTTTTGTTGATTATAGCAAGAGTTTACAAGCTAATGCGTACTTTTGTGTGCTTATTAAATAAGGTGTGACTGCCAACACGAAAAATAACTTTCGTGGATAAGCCCGGGAATTTCGCTGAATTGCTTTTTTGATAGAAGAGAACAGTGCCTTAAGCACTGAGTTTTATGGATCGCTTGCTGATCGTTTGTCTTTTTTGCAACATTCGTTTGCAACTATTTGATGAAACAGCAGCAGCTTTAAAACGTGGATGATATGAATATTTTAAGAATGCAGGACCAGCACCCGGCTGATATAGCCGAGCAACTGGAACAATTAGATCAGAAAAGTCGTAACCTCTCGTTTTTATTGCTTACAAGTGAAAAGAAATCGGAGGTATTCCCCTACTTTGAGTTGGATGTCCAGCAGGATATAGTACGATCGCTTAGCGATAAAGAACTAGCCGATGTGTTAAACAACCTGAATCCTGATGACAGAACTTCTCTTTTAGAAGATTTTCCTGACGACCTGATCAAAGAGGTCGTGAATTTGTTAGATGACGAAGAGCGTGAATTAGCTTTGAACCTGATAGGTTATCCAAAAGATTGTATCGCCCGTTTGATGACGCCTAATTATGTACAAGCCCGACCGCATTGGACGGTGAAGCAGGTATTAGACCACATCAAAAAACATGGACGAAAAGCTGAAACACTTACCTATATCTATATCGTTGATGAGCATAACAAACTTATTGACGACCTTAAGATAGGGCAGCTCTTGATGGCCGACAGTTCAACACCTATATCCGAACTGATGGACTATACCTGTGTCAGCATACAGACTACTACCCCTATGGAAGAAGGATTTACTATTTTTGATAAATACGACCGCTCTTCTTTACCCATAGTTACCGAGCATGGAACATTGGTAGGTATAGTAACGTTTGACGATATTTTTGATCGCATGAAAGAACGCGATACCGAAGATATCCAGAAATTTGGGGGTGTAGAAGGGCTTGATCTTTCATATACCAATACCCCCTGGATTGAATTAGTACGTAAAAGAGCTGGATGGTTGGTGATCCTTTTCATAGGCGAGATGTTTACTGCCTCTGCTATGGGCTATTTCGATGAAGAGATAGAAAAAGCGGTGGTGTTGGCACTGTTCGTTCCCTTGATCATCTCCAGCGGAGGGAACTCAGGCTCGCAGGCCGCCTCACTCATCATTAGAGCTATGGCACTGCAAGAGCTTAAGCTTAAAGACTGGTGGTATGTCATGAGGAAAGAAATTTTCTCAGGCCTGACACTCGGATTGATACTCGGTGCCATAGGCTTTCTTCGGATTTTTATATGGCAAAAAGCCCATATCTATGATTACGGTATATATTGGTTTGCTATAGGTATGACAGTAGCGGTATCGTTGATATTCATAGTGTTATGGGGGACACTCTCGGGCTCGCTCATCCCTTTTATCCTCCGAAAGATAAAGCTTGACCCGGCCACCGCATCAGCTCCATTTGTGGCAACATTAGTGGACGTAACAGGTTTGGTGATCTACTTCAGTATAGCTGCCGTATTTTTAGCCGGTAAACTACTGTAGCGATATTAGTTGAAAAAAATTATTTTTTACTCTTCCTTTGAAAAGAATATTTCAGGGAACACGCTTGATAAAGTACGCCAAAGATTTATAGCTGCGTATAAAAGAAATGGTTTATAGGTATTCCTGAACAATTTTACTTTATTTTGCCAACTATTTATAACACAGATCAAAGTCTAATTAAATTTCAAGAAAACATGGAAACACCCAAAAGACGTTCATGGGCAGAGCCTTATCGGATGAAGATGGTTGAACTGCTTAAGATGACAACTCGTGAGGAAAGATTAAAAGCATTGCAGGATGCAGGATATAATACCTTCTTGCTGCATGCCGATGATGTATATATTGATTTGTTGACCGATAGCGGCACTAATGCCATGAGCGACCGGCAATGGAGTGCTTTTATGACCGGTGATGAAGCATATGCCGGAAGCAAAAGCTATTATATTTTAGAGGAGACTATCCAAACACATTACGGCTATAAATATGTAGTTCCTACGCATCAGGGGCGGGCAGCCGAGAATCTGATCTCACAAATACTGATAAAAAAAGGCGATATAGTGCCTGGTAATATGTATTTCACTACTACCCGGCTGCATCAGGAGTTAGCCGGTGGTACTTTTGTAGATATAATTATTGATGAGGCCCATGACCCAACTAACGAACATCCTTTTAAAGGGAATGTCGATCTTGATAAGTTAGATGCTGTAGTCAGGAAATACGGAGCCGAAAAGATACCTTATGTATGTGTGGCTACCAATGTGAATATGGCCGGTGGACAGCCTGTGAGTATGGCAAATCTGAAAGCATTGAGAGAATATACACACAAACACGGCATTCGGATCATACATGATATGACAAGAGTAGCCGAAAATGCGTATTTCATTCAACAGCGTGAAAATGGGTATCAGGATAAGAGCATAAAAGAAATTGTATTGGAGATTTGCTCGTATACCGATGGAGCTACTATGAGTGCGAAAAAGGATGCCCTTGTAAACATAGGCGGCTTTCTGGCTATAAACGATTGGGACATATTTGAAGAAGCCAGAAACTTAGTGGTAGTGTATGAAGGATTGCACACATACGGTGGTATGGCAGGAAGAGACATGGAAGCCGTTGCAGTAGGTATAGCTGAAAGCATGGATGAACACCACCAGAGAGCACGTGTGGGGCAGGTCGAATACCTTGGAAACCGAATGATAGAATTTGGGATACCTATTGTAAAACCTATTGGAGGCCATGGTATATTTATAGATGCCAAAGCTTTTCTGCCTCATCTGAAACAGGATTTGTTCCCCGCTCAAACCTTGGCAGCCGAAATCTATCTAGATTCGGGCGTAAGAACCATGGAAAGAGGAATTGTATCAGCCGGGAGAAAACCCAATGGCGAGAACTATTATCCTAACCTGGAGTTAGTACGCTTTACTGTACCCAGAAGAGTTTATACACAAGCACATATGGATGTCATTGCCGAATCCACAGCCGAAGTGTTTGAGAAAAGAGACCGTATCAAAGGATTGAAAATGGTGTATGAGCCTAAATATCTGCGCTTCTTTCAAGCCAGGTTTGAGCCGCTCTAAGAAAAGCTATACTGGCTTTGTTACAGAAACCATAGTCAAAATATCTTCACTGATCCGGCAACTGATCCCCTATAGTTGCCGGATCAGCTTTGATTTTACTTGAGCAATATTTTTCCGATACTTGCATACTTAATCTGTTGCCTTATGAATGCACATCAAACTTTTGCTGAAAGGGTTATTTCGTTCAACAAAAACCTTCATTTTACCGATAGGCTGCCCGATGGCTTCAAGGTGTTGAATCCGTTTGAGGACAATCCAGAGGTAGTAGAAGTGATGGAAAAGTTTTATACCAGATTTTACAGCGACACCCAGACCCGGAAATTTATTATCGGCATCAATCCAGGACGTCATGGTGCAGGGGCTACCGGTGTGCCTTTTTCCGATACCAAGCGCCTGCAAGAATATTGCGGTATCACTATGAAAACTGTTAAAACACATGAGGTGTCTTCGGTATTTGTGTATGATCTGATAACCTATTACGGAGGGGTAGATGAGTTTTACAAGAAATTTTATATTAACTCGCCTTTTCCGTTGGCTATAGTCCAGAAGACCCCTTCTGGAAGCTGGCTAAACGCAAATTATTACGACAGCAAAACTCTTTTTGAAGCAGTGAGCAGGTTTATGGTCCAAACTGTTAAACAACACATAAACTTAGGTATTGACACATCAGAAGTTGTTGTGTTAGGAAAGAAAAATGCCGAGTATATCAAAAAGCTCAATGCGGCACATCATTTTTTTAATGAAATACATGTACTCGATCACCCTCGCTATATCCAGCAATACAAATCCAAAGAAAAAGCTTTTTATTTAGATTCCTATCTACAAACCCTGCATCAACTTTGAGCCGGTTATCCGGTGTTTTCAATTCGCAGGAAAAGTTTTGATGCCTTAAAAGCATGTTTTTTTTAGCTGTGTAGGCCTATATTTTTTCAAGTTTTATTCCATAAACTGTAGTTTTTTCTCGTTTAAAAGGCGTACTTTTACGCTTTATTTTTTGTAACGTAAAAAAATGTCATGGAAAAAGTAAAAGCTTACATTGAGTCCAATAAGGATCGTTTTCTGGAAGAGTTGTTCGGGTTGATTCGCATCCCCTCCATCAGTTCATTATCGGATCACAAGGCCGATATGGTTCGTGCGGCCGAGTATTGGCGCGATAGTATTCTTCAGGCTGGAGCTGATAAGGCTGAGGTGATGCCAACCGATGGAAATCCTGTAGTATATGGTGAGAAGATCATCAATCCTGCATTACCCACAGTTTTGGTTTATGGCCATTATGATGTAATGCCTGTTGATCCTATTGAGCTATGGGATAGCCCTCCTTTTGAGCCCGAAGTGCGTGATGGGAAAATATGGGCACGTGGTGCTGATGATGATAAAGGACAGGCCTTTATGCATGCCAAAGCTTTTGAGACATTGGTAAAAACAGACAACCTGCCTTGTAACGTAAAGTTTATGATTGAAGGTGAAGAAGAAATTGGTTCACCCAATCTGGGAAAATGGTGTGAGCAGCATAAAGACATGTTGAAAGCGGATGTGATATTGGTGTCGGATACCAGTCTGATAGGCCCTGATACACCTTCGATCACTACTGGATTACGTGGTCTGTCGTATTGGCAGGTAGAGGTCACCGGCCCTAACCGCGACCTTCATTCTGGCTTGTTTGGTGGGGCAGTGGCTAATCCTATCAACACTCTGGCCGAGATGGTTGCATCAATGGTTGATGAAGATAACCGCATCACTATACCCGGCTTTTACGATGATGTGTTAGAAGCCACTGCCGAAGAAAGAGCAATGCTCAACAAAGCCCCTTTCAGCGAGCAAGCATACAAAGAAGCTATTGATGTGAAAGAGCTGAGAGGTGAAAAAGGATATACAACAATAGAGCATACAGGCCTACGCCCCACCTTTGATTTGTGCGGCATTTGGGGTGGATATACAGGTGAAGGTGCAAAAACAGTGCTGCCCTCCAAAGCCTATGCGAAAATATCATGCCGGTTAGTGCCGGATCAACAACACGAAAAAATTGGAGAACTCTTTGCACAGCATTTTAAAAATATTGCACCTGAATCGGTGAAAGTGAAGGTGGAATATCTGCATGGTGGACAAGCTTATGTATGCCCTATAGATCTGCCGGCCTATAAAGCAGCCGAAAAGGCATACTTCCAAACATACGGCAAACAACCTATTCCAATGCGTAGTGGAGGAAGCATCCCTATTATATCCACTTTTGAGGAAATACTTGGATTGAAGTCAGTGCTGATGGGCTTTGGTCTCGAATCGGATGCCATACACTCGCCCAACGAAAACTATCCTTTAGAGAATTTCTATAAAGGAATAGAAACCATTAGCTGGTTTTACCATTATTTTGCCGCAGACAGTAAGTAATATATTGAACACATCCTCTTAGAGAGTGATATGGCTGTTACTTCTACGTGATTATGATTGTCGCTATTGATAGAAAAGCCTGGATATTTCTTTTCATGTAAACGGAGTGTTGTCAGTCTGGATGAAGCTATGTTATAATCCAGTTTAGCTGTTTGCAATGTATGCTGTCTGGTAGCCTGAAAACTAATAGGCCTACTGTTTTTCTAACACTTTGTCAGGCAATATTTTTCATCTTTTGCATCTTCAAACTGGAAGGTAGTATGTCGGATACCGAATTTTGTTTCCAATCCTTGTTGTAATTCTAATAAAAGATTTTTCACCGGTAATTCGGGTACTAGCAAATGGGCACTCAGTGCTACCTGAGTGGTACTGATAGCCCAAACGTGCAGGTCGTGTATGCCTTGTATCTCTTCTTTTTCCATCAGAAAAGCTTCTATTTCATCTATTTTAATATGTTTAGGCACTGCATCTAAAGCCAGGCTTACCGAGTCAACGAACAAATGCCATGTGCCCCATATGATGACACCAATAATGATAAAACTGGTTAAGGGGTCAATCCATGATTTACCTGTGAGCGTGATAAACAGACCAGCTACTACCACACCTAATGATACAGCTGCATCGGCTACCATATGCAGGTACGCTCCTTTTATATTTAGGTCTTCTTTTTGTCCTTTGGCGAATAAAAGGGCTGTAAACCCATTGATGAGTATTCCAATACCGGCTACTATCATTACTTGAGGGCCGGCCACTGGTTCGGGCTCTTTTAGCTTACGGATGGCATCTATGGCAATCATGGCCACAGCACCAAAAAGTAGTAACGCATTTAAAACAGATACTAAGATAGTAGTCTTACGCAACCCATAGGTAAACTTGCCTTTAGGTTTAAGCGTTGCCATCCATGCAGCTGCCCATGCAAAAACAAGACTCAGCACATCGCTGGCATTATGACCCGCATCAGCCAAAAGAGCTGATGAGTTTGCCAATAACCCGTAAGTAACCTCAACTAATACAAAAATAATATTCAACCCTATGCCCACAGCAAAAGCCCGACTATGTCTTAGCAAATGTGAATCGGTTATATGATCTGCATGATTATGAGACATGGAATGAGATATCAAGAATTAAACAGTATTCATATAAAACGAAAACAATGATGCAAAACTAAATGAAAAAACTTTCCGTTCATTACACACAAAAGAAGGATGCAGCTTAGTATCCAAAACAGAATTTCTTAAGATAGGCCTATGCGGTGGAAATATCTTAAAGTTTTGTTGGAAATAAAAGATGAAAGTCTCTTTCTTTACCAGCATTCCAATAGTCTTCTGGTATAACTTTCCAGTTATCTGATTGAACAGGCTGAACTGTTTTTTCTTTTTCAAACCATTTCATCAGATAATATCTTAGATCTTTATCAGAGCTGGTAAGTACTCTGTCATTCAACTCTTCAACCGGTATTTGTGCTCCATAAACCATATGACCGCCGCCGCCGTTGGCTCTATACGAGTTGACAGCTATGGTATACGTGTGGTCAGGTAAAAACGGTTTGCCGTTGGAAAGGCTTTGTATTTTAATTCGGTCTCCTACAGGCTTGGTGATGTCCACAACATAATCAATGCCTGCTGCTGATTCAAAGTTATAGTATCTGGTCTCAAGTTCAGGTGTTCTTGTTCGGGCAGAATACTGTATTTCTCCTGCTTCGTCTTTCTTGAATCTCAACAGATGGTCTGACGGGCTTTTCATTTGGTTCATCCACTGGCCATATGAAAATTCAAGATAGTTTTTAATTTCTTCTCCTGTGAGTTGCATGGTATAAAGCTGATTCTCATAGCTATATAGCTCAAACAGATCGCGCACATAAATAGTTCCTTCTTGTATGGTTGCATTAAACGAAAGAGGAGCTGTAAATGAAATATCGGCACCTGTCAGATCTGATTGGATCGTATGGATCAGGTCAACAAAAGCTGATGGGCCAAACAAAGCATCCCGGGATGAGATGGTTGATGTGAACTCAGCTATCGGACGATTCACATATTGTTTGACCTCTTCAAACTGCGGGTAGAAATAGTTCATAAAATCCGGATCGGGTATATAATCTTTCATATTAATCAAGGAGCCGATGATTTGTTTTTCGATCCCAGGGGTATCTGTTGTGTCATAGTTGAGTATGATATCGGCTACAGCCACATTTCGTGCACCTGAGGTTGTGCCCAGTATCAACACCTCATCTCCATTATTGTTTTGAGTGACAAAATTCCATCCGCTATGGTCATGGCCAACAAACACAATATCAAAACCCGGTACCTTCTCGGCTACAAGTCGGGAAGCATTTTCGTTTTTAAACGTATTTTCATCTACTCCACCATACGTATAATCTACTCCCGAATGAAATAACCCAATCAATATATCGGGCTGCTCTTGGCTGCGGATGATAGGCACCCATTTTTCTGCTGTCTCAATCATATCATCGAATTGTATGCCTGAGTAAAGCCTTTCGGGAAGCCAATTAGGGATGGACGGTGTGATCAGACCTAAGACAGCAATAGATATACCGTCTTTTTTTATCATATGATAAGGTTTAAAATAAGGTTCACCTGTTTTGGCATCAATAGCATTGGCAGCTATCCATGGAAAATTGATCTCAGCCCGAAACTTATCGTACACCTCATGTCCTGCTTCTATATCGTGATTACCTACCGTACCTATGTCGTAGCCTATATAATTCATCACATCTGCCAACAGGTGCAGGCTGTCACTTTTCTCGAAGTTATAGTAATATACAACTGGTGTGCCTTGCAGTATATCGCCATTATCAATGAGAATGACAAGCTGTGAGCTGTCGGCTCTATATGTGTTTACATAGGTTAAAACCTGTGCTAATGATGCAGTAGTCGGTTTGTCTCTGATCAGGTCATAAGGAAAAATTGCCCCATGGACATCAGATGTTTCAATGATTTTTATGTGTTTGGATTGTGAAAATAATTCGGAAATTGTAACGCAATAAAAAAGGATCAAAACGTAACAAATTTTATGATTCATAGTTGAGGTCTGTTTGATATGAGACCAGCAAAGGTATAAAATGGAAGGCACTGATCAACTCAAATAAAGAAAATTTTCTGTACTGGTTTTATTTCAAATTTTGTATTTTTCAGCTTGAAAGTTTATATTTCGTAGGTGCTTTAAATGGGGTTTTATGTATATCCCGTCTCTTGTTTGTATTTTTGCAGAAAACCAGAGTACTTCTTTTTGTTTCTCGAATGAAAATTAATATAAACACAATCATATATGACTGATCTTGAAATTGCCCGCCGTAGCACGATGCGGCCTATTATCGAGGTAGCGGCACAGTTAGGTCTTGGCCCTGACGATCTCGAATTGTATGGAAGATACAAAGCTAAATTGCCCTTATCTTTTATTGATCGTTCTAAATTTGGTAAGCTGATCTTAGTTTCGGCTATTTCGCCTACCCCCCCCGGAGAGGGTAAGACTACTGTTTCTATCGGACTCTCGCAAGCTTTAAACCGCATTGGAAAGCGTTCTGCTGTGGTATTGCGTGAGCCTTCTTTAGGACCTGTTTTTGGAATAAAAGGAGGTGCTACAGGAGGCGGATATTCGCAGGTGGTGCCTATGGAAGACATCAACCTGCATTTTACAGGCGATTTTGCTGCCATCGAAAAAGCACATAATCTATTAGCTGCTTTGATAGATAATAATATTCAGAGCAAAAGGCACTCATTGAACTTAGACCCGCGGACCATCTCATGGAAACGGGTGATGGATATGAACGACCGTTCGCTGAGGTCAATAGTAGTTGGATTAGGAGGTACAGCTCATGGAATTCCGCGTGAAACAGGTTTTGATATTACTGCTGCCTCCGAAGTGATGGCTATACTATGCCTGTCAAACGATATAGATGACCTGAAAAGGCGCTTAGGAAATATATTCATAGGGTTCACATTCGATAAGAAACCTATTTATGCAAGCGACCTTAAGGCCAATGGGGCTATGGCTGTGCTACTGAAAGATGCGATAAAACCCAATCTGGTACAAACTATGGAAGGTACACCCGCATTGATACATGGTGGCCCTTTTGCAAATATTGCACAAGGAACCAATTCGGTGATAGCCACACAAACAGCTATGTCGCTTACCGATTACACTGTTACAGAAGCAGGATTCGGATTCGATCTGGGTGCTGAGAAATTTCTGGATATAAAATGCCGTAGTGCTGATATATCACCCGATGCAGCAGTGTTGGTGGCTACTATCAGAGCGTTAAAATATCATGGCGGACAGCCACTGAAAGAAATCACATTAGCCAATGTGGAAACGCTCAAAAAAGGATTGCCTAATCTTGAAAAACATATTGAAAATATCAAACAGTTTGCATTAGCACCCATAGTGGCTATCAATAAGTTTCAGACTGATTCAGAGGAAGAATTGGATTTCCTTTTAAACTATTGTAAAGACAGAAATGTTCCTGTAGCCGTTATTGATGTATGGGCTAAAGGAGGGGCAGGAGCTGAAAATCTGGCTCAGATAGTAGCTGATACAGTGGATAAAAACACCACTTCTTTTGTCCCGCTCTATCCTTTGACCGATAGTGTTGAGAAGAAAATAGAAACTATTTCAAAGAAAATCTATGGTGCCGAAGCTGTGGATTATACCTCAAAAGCTAAGGCAAATCTCACTAAGATAGCCAATCTGGGATTAGATCATCTGGCTATTTGCATGGCAAAGACTCAAAAATCTTTATCGGATAATCCTGATTTGTTAGGGCGTCCTAAAGATTTTGTGATCACAGTCAGAGAGATAGAAGTAGCCTCGGGAGCTGGATTTCTGGTGCCTATCACTGGTGATATAATGCGAATGCCCGGACTGCCTGAAGAACCGGCTTCAGAGAAAATGGATATCGATAATAAAGGAATTATCACTGGAGTCTCCTGAAGCACCAAACAAATATGGGCAGCGAAATAAACCTAAGCTTGTCGAAAAAAATAAACTTAGCTCCAATGGAATAATTGAGATAAGCTGATAGGTAATTGAAATAGCTTCTTAGAATAAAGACTTTCTAATATCTTTAGAAACAATATGTTATAAAGTTTTTTAATCAGAGCACTGACACGGGAAGTTATCCACTCAAAAGATAGGATAACTTCCCGTTTGTTTTGTAAAATGTTTTTCTGAATACCGCAATATTTGTTTAATTAATTCCGTAAGTTTGCGCGATTTTACATTTTTTTAAAACTTATTGTATGATACATGGTTTAAATGCAGGATTACTCCTAAACATTACTGCCAGCATCCCTTTGTATGCTTCCATTCCTTTCCTGTTCATGTTGTTAATGATTGCTGTGGGCCCTTTGTTTTTCCATCATTGGTGGGAGAGCAACCGCAACAAGCTCATCGTTTCTTTAGTCTTGGGTATTCCAACTGCTATTTATCTGATTGCTACTGGTTTTCTTCATAATCTGGAGCATCAGTTGATTTTTGACTATATCCCATTTATAGTACTTTTAGGTGGTTTGTTTATCATCACTGGGGGCATCAATTTGAGTGGTGACATTCAGGCAAAGCCTGCTATTAATACCTTGTTTCTTGCCATTGGAGCTGTGTTGGCTTCTTTTATGGGAACCACAGGTGCAGCTATGCTGTTGATACGTCCTGTCATTAACACCAATACCCAACGCCGTTATCGGGTACATACTATTTTGTTCTTTATTGCCATAGTAGCCAATGCGGGCGGTTTGCTCACTCCCCTTGGCGACCCACCATTGTTTTTGCTTTATTTGAGAGGTACTCCGTTTACATGGTTCTTTCAACTGGTACCCGAATGGCTTTTTGTAAATATAATTTTGTTGATACTGTTTTTTATAGTTGATACCCATTATTACCGGAAAGAGCCAGCTGAGAATATTCGTTTTGATAAAACCAATATCCAGCCTATCAGGCTTAGAGGAAGTTTTAACTTCATCTTTTTAGGTGGAGTAGTACTTTCTGTAGCATTCCTGAACCAGCAGTATATACCTGCCATAGAACATAATCCTTACCTGGCTTTTGTACGGGAAGCAACTATAATACTCATGGCTGGATTATCATTATTTTTTACTTCAGGTAAACTGCGTAAAGCCAATAAGTTTACGTATGGACCTATCATTGAAGTAGCCTTCCTTTTCTTAGGTATTTTCATTACTATGGTACCGGCACTTTTATGGTTAGAGACCAATGCCAAGACCTTAGGTGTTGAGACTGTAGCACATTTCTATTACGCATCGGGCGGGCTGAGCTCATTTTTAGATAACGCACCTACTGCTGTATCACTTTATAATCTTGCCCTTGGACTAACCGATGCATCAGCTACTGGATTAGTAGCCGGGATCCCAGCTGAGTTTATGAAAGCTATATCTGTAGGATCGGTATTCTTTGGTGCAATGACATATATTGGAAATGGACCTAACTTTATGGTGAAAGCCATAGCCGAAGAAAATAAAATCGACATGCCCAGCTTCTTTGGATATATGATACGTTTTTCGTTGATAGTACTGTTACCCGTATATATTTTGGCGCAGCTACTGTTCCTGTAAAAGCGAACGAATAAAATAAAAAGTAAAAAGCTTCCATATAAGGGAGCTTTTTTTGATTCAATAAGGCAGGTTAAAAATGATTCTTTATAAATGAAACTGCAACATATTGAATGATTAATAGTTCAGGTTTTGGTATAGTACTTCGTAAACGGCTATTGACAGTGCAGCAAATGGTACCATTTAATAAAACTAAATTTGCATGATATGTATTACCATATTCGGCTATACCTTACTTCCTAATTGGTTGGTATGAATGGAGTGTTGTCTGGCTCAAGGCTTTGGTATGCTAACCGTCTGATGTTAGCTGTTGTTTTGGTTTTATTCAGTTGCCTTATAGCGCATTCGCAGGATGGGAAGCTCATTGCAACTGTTCGTAACTGTGCTACAGGAGAACCTATAGTATTTGCCCATATCCTGCTTTCTGGAAAAGGATTGGTAGCTATTACCGATATTGATGGCCGTTTTACTCTTGAGGTTGATCCAATTGACAGCCTTCAATTTTCTGCTTTAGGTTTTCAGTCTCTGACAATCAGGGCACGCAATCTTGACAAGGGTACGATTTGTTTGTCTCCTACATCCGTAGAGCTGGATGAAGTAGTAGTTACAGCAGGTGAAAACCCTGCCCATCGAATCATTCGACAGTTGATTACCCATGCAGCAACACATCATCATCTTACCCTGAAGAGTTATCAATATACTGCTTATGATCTTTTTGTGGCCGGATTTGATACCACTGAGCATCTTCGTCCCGAATTAGCAGATCTTGCTCAAAAAAATGAACTGATGGTCATGGAGACAGTATCGGAAAAGTATTTTAAGGCACCGGCTAAGCAGCATGAGAAAGTCATAGCTACACAGGTGAGCGGCTTGAAAGACCCCTTATTATTTTTTCTTATGTCGCAGTGGCAAACCATTGATTTCTATGCTACTACCTTACAAATAGCCGGTCAGGCTTATGTAAATCCCATAAGTAGCAGGAGCATAGAAAAATATCATTTTATTCTTGAATCGGCTTTACCCGATCCAAAGGGCGACACTGTATTTCATATTCGTTTTTATCCGCGTGAGGGTTTGCGGTTTAACGGGCTGAGGGGTGAGATGAAAATAAATGGTACAGATTGGGCTGTGCAAACCGTAACCGCATCCACCGATCGTAACGAACAAGGGATCAAGACTCAGATACAGCAGATGTACGAACAGATTGAAGACCATTGGTTTCCCGTTCAGTTAAAAACACGTGTATCAATTCGCAACAATATGCTGGAAAGAGCAACAATGACAGCTTATGGAGTAAGTTATCTGAAAGATATTCGCATCAATCAGCCTATTGACAACCGATTGTTTCGTTCGGGAGGTTTAGAAGTTGATGAAGGCGCAGCTGAGAGAAATAGCAGCTTCTGGGCAGGCGAACGAACCGATAGCCTCTCACCACGTCTGCAAGCAACATATCGCTTTATGGACTCAATAGTGGATCAGACAGGACTTGATAAAATCTTATATAAAACGATGGCACTTATGCGTGGAAAACTTCCCATAGGTCCTGTTGACCTGCAAATTGATGAGCTGATCCTTTTTAATGATTATGAAGGCTTCAAACCTAAATTGGATATACGTAGCAATCATCTGGTAAGCAATCGGTTTGGCTTTGAAGCAGCAGTTGGATTTGCCACCCGAACCTCACTCTGGTCATATAGTGCAGGGATTAAAGCAGGTGTAGACAAGAGACAAAACCTTGTAGCCAATCTGCATTACTATAATGATTATCTGCCTACCGGACGAAGCAGCATACCTATATCCCAAACAGGGATATTTTCTCAAGAAGCTTTTCGGAATTATTTTATTAATCGCATGGATCATTATCAAGGCTGGGAGCTTAGAATACTTTGGCAGCCTCATCCTTACTGGCAATTTGGTGTAGGAGGAGCTGATTGGTCTATCAATCCAACAAGTGAAAACAGCGGGATACTGATGTGGAATCAATTATTTAATACTCATGAATTCAGGTTCACAGCCCGGTTTGCCAATGGCGAACGATGGCTTCGTCATCACTGGGAGAAGGTAGTAGTAGAGAATCCAACTTTGTTGATGACGGTCAGCCTAATACATAACAAGTTTCCAGGATCTCAGACTCCATCAACCAACAAGATTGAGTGGCAAGCCGAAAAGACCTGGTATTTTACTTCTACAGGCAGGCTGAATATCCGCTTGGAAGCAGCCCATTCGTGGGGTAGCCTGCCTTATCCGCTTTTGTTTAACCTTCCAGCTACTTATCGCCCTTTCAGTATCTTAGCTCCTTATAGCTTTGGTACGATGCGAACCAATGAGTTTATGGCCGACAGCTATGTATCGGCATATATAATGCATAATCTGGGAAAATTAATTTCGTCAAAAAGGAATTTTGCACCTGAGTTGTCGCTGCTGACCAATGCGAGCATAGGACAATTGAAATCTGAATACACCTATGAAGAGTTGGCACCTAAAGCAGCGGAAAAGGGATATATTGAAAGTGGTTTGGCAATTGGGAGTCTAATAAAGACACCCTTGTTTAAGCTCGGAGTTGGAGCATTATACAGATATGGTCCCTACCGTATGGAAAAGACTTTCGACAATTTAGCTATGAAGTTAGTCATAGAAACAACATTTTAACGCTATATAAATACTAGCCTTTTCACTCTGAACTTCGATTACGGAACAAACGGCCGATAGATCGTTTTTGAAAAGCCAGAAAAAAATGAAACTGCCCGAAAAGAAATGCAACTACTAACAGCAATATCTGATAAGCTGGAAAAGTGATAAAAATAAACAACAGTATTTTAAAGCAAAAATGAATATCGTGTGGGATGCCAAGCAGTGTTGTAACTACTTTTTTAACAAACACAGAAGCTGATCCGGTAACACTGAAAACAACAAGGATGAGAATGAGCTGAAGATTGCTATCAATACCCCAGCGTCGCTTCAACTTGTCGAAGAAAGAAATTTTCTTTGAATGCACCATGACGCAAATGTAAATCGAATTATCTTTACAAAGGTTTTTCTAACTTTGGCTAATCTTTGAGCACCGATAAAGAAGGAGTATAGCGTATGTGCAGCCAGCCTAAGATGAATACTATAAAAAGAATGAAAAAGTATAATAAATTCATTAGCAGTATAGTAGCATGCGAAATCACCTAAATATTTAAATTGCTTTACATCCGACAATCCGAAAATCTTACGCAAATGCAAAAGAACTTATCAGGTTTTAAAACATTATTTACTCTTTTGGTGGCAGCTGTGCTTATCTGGTATTATTCCGACTTAGTGTATTTTATTGCCGTAGCTATAGTGTTATCAATAGTTATGCGTCCGGTCAAGCAACTATTTCAACGGATTCAAATAAAAAATCTTCAAATTGGTAATACGTTGGCCTCTATTCTTAGCTTGTTGGTCATGTTATTGCTTATTGTAGGATTTTTTGCGTTTGTCGGTCCAATGATCGTAAACCAAGCAAGTTTGATCTCAACTATTGATACTGGCTTGGTAGGAGAGTATTTTCGGGCGGAGATTGACAGTTTGTTTGATTGGTTGTATGCATATAAGATTATTGACCCCGGGCAAGACTTAGGAGCTCTTATTGAAAAGCAGGTACAGGGATTAGTTGGATTAGCTAATTTCTCTTTTGTGTTTGGACGTTTGATAAGCACAGCAAGCTCAATTTTTATGGCAGTATTTATCGTTTTGTTTCTTAGCTTTTTCTTTATTAAAGAGCCTTGGCTTATCAAACGATTCATTCTTTTCTTTACTCCAAAAAAATTTGAAGCCAAGATAGAGCATATCATTACTACATCGCGACATATGCTCACACGCTATTTTATTGGCCTGTTAGCCGAAATTACTGCGATGAGTATTCTCATTTCAGTGGGATTACAATTGATGGGAGTACACAATGCCCTACTTATTGGCTTTTTGGGTGGGCTGATGAATATAATACCTTATCTGGGACCGCTGATAGGAGCTGCTATCGGTTTGTTTTTAGGAATAGTTTATGTGCTTTCCATGCATATGTTCGATCAACTGATCTTTACTTTCTTCGCTATCATTGGAAGTTTTGTAGCAGCTAATCTGATTGATAACTTATTCCTGCAACCGATTATTTATTCTAAAAGTGTGAAAGCTCATCCTGTCGAAATATTTTTGATCATCATCATGGCTGGTAAATTTGCCGGTATAGTAGGAATGATAGCTGCCATACCAGTTTATACTGTTGTTCGAATAGTAGTCAGACAATTTAGTCACAAAGAAATTAATTTACCTTTGCAATAAATCAAACGGATGATAATACCCTATACTCAATTGCTTTGGCTTTTAAAGTGTTGATATATAATATGTATTTCTTGAAGCGATCAGTTGATTTTTTTTGTTATTTGACGTAAAAAACTCCTTTAATTATGGATAAGAAATTTATTTTTGGTTTGCTGGCAGGATTTGCTGCCGGTGCATTGGCAGCCACTTTTATCAAGCCCGAAGAGCAGCAAAAGCTGTTAAAAAAACTGGAAGACGTTACTCAAGGATTGTGCAATGAGGTAGCCGGGCGTCTTGAGGTCTTGAAAAAGCGCTTAGAAAGCGATCAACATGATGAGTCTTAATCTCTTACCTCATGGCAAAATTCATACAACCTATACACGGGATCGGTACCGAAATAAAAAAATACATCAATCTGCGCTTAGCTTATTTGAGCATGCAGCTAAGCCATAGGATCAGTGGCTTGTTGTCGTCAGTTATCACAACTTTGATATTGCTGTTTTTAGTTGCTGTGGTTGTGTTGATGCTCTCGTTTGCCTTTGTGTTTTGGTATGGCGCCAAGGTAGGAACTTATTATCATGGGTTTCTGATTGTCAGCTTAGCATATGTTCTAGTAGGATTACTGATCTATTCCAACAGGCGTAAACTATTTATTGAACCTATGATTCGACGGTTTAATCAACAGATTATGATTGAGTTCGATTCTGATCTGATGGCAGGTATGGCGGATCTGCCGTCACCAGATATGCAATTAGAGGTCTTGAAACGTCAGATTGAGCTGAGTGAGCAAACCATAGAAAGTTCATTAGATGCTTTTGCTCAAAAGCTGCATCCGGCTAACTTGATAAAAGAACTGTTGGGTAGCCGCTTTACTGGTCAGGCTCTCACTATAAGTTTGTTAGAGCTTTTGATCAAGAGATTGCGAAGAAGCAAAAAAAGTTCTTCGGACGATGATCTGTCTGCTTCAGACAGTTAGAATATCCTTTTCTTTGAGCTCCAGCAGATGATCTACTTTCTTGATATATTCATCTGTCAGCTGTTGAATCTTTTCCATCACCCGTTTCATCTCATCTTCGGGTGCGCCATCTTTTTCAAGTTGTTTTACTTCTTCGTTAGCCTGTCGTCTGACGTTGCGGATACCTACTTTCGTATTTTCCGATTCGGATTTAGCTCGTTTTACTAAGTCGCGGCGGCGTTCTTCGCTTAATGGAGGCACTTGAATACGAAGGATATCTCCATCGTTGGCAGGATTGAAACCTAAATTAGCGTTGCGGATCGCTTTATCTAAATTATTGATAGAACTCTTGTCGAAAGGCTGTACAATCAGTTGCCGGGGATCGGGAGCATGTATGGTTGCTGTTTGCTCCAAAGGAACTAAAGCGCCATAGTACTCTACCAATACTCCAGATAGCATGATAGGATTAGCTTTGCCAGCCCTGATTTTTTGATATTCACGCTCAAGATGTTCCAACGATTTTTCCATACCTTCAGCAGCTGTCTCCAGAATAAATTGGGATTCTTCGGTCATCGTATTTACTTATTTGGGTTCCGCTGACAAATATAGAGCTTTCTAACTGTTTTTTAAAAAAAAATCTTATTGAAAAGCACGAAGCAACTTGCTTCATGCTAGTTCATAAAAATCTATATTCTGATTCCCGGTTCTTTCTCTATTAGCTTGCCTCACTGTATCAATGTGATACGGTCGTTCCTATTGCTTCACCTTGTATGACTTTAAGCAAATTCCCTTTTTTGTTCATATCGAACACTATTATAGGCATATTGTTTTCACTGCAAAGGGTAAATGCGGTCAGATCCATTACTTTAAGTTTTTCGTTATATGCCTGTTCAAAGCTCAGATGTGTGTATTTGACTGCTTGCGGGTCTTTTTCCGGATCAGCTGAATATATTCCATCAACTCGGGTACCTTTCAATATCGCATCAGCTTGTATCTCAACGGCCCGTAGTGCAGCGGCGCTATCAGTAGTGAAGAATGGGTTTCCTGTACCACCGGATATAATGACTATATGCCTTTGTTCGAGTAGCTCCACAGCTTTAGAACCCGACATGGATTCGGCAATACGGTCAATATATAAGCCGGATAACAAGCTAACTTTCATGCCAGTCTTTTGTAGGGTTGATTGTAGAGCCAGACTGTTGATAGTTGTTGCCAACATCCCCATATAATCACCTTGAACACGATCCATCCCTTGCCGGAGACCTTGTAATCCTCTGAAAATATTACCCCCTCCTATAACTATGGCAACCTGGGCTCCTGCATAAAAAGCTTCTATCACTTCATCGGCATATTGTTGAAGCCGTTGCGGATCAATACCATAGTGCTGTGAACCCATAAGAGCCTCACCACTAAGCTTTAAAACGATACGTTGATATTTCATAAAATTATTTTAAAACCAATAACCAATATTAAAAAAACTTGAAATCCCTTTGTTGATATTACATCCCATAATACTTATTTCAAAAGGACCTATTACACTTTCATAACCTAAAGATATTCCATAACCCGAGATCAGTTGTGGGTTGGTAAGAAAAGTATTCCAGGTGGAAGATATTACACCAAAGTCTAATTTAAAAGTGGCGTAAAGATCGGGAAGAAAATTATATTGCCATGCAAAATGCGTAATCGTAGTGTGTAATCCGGTCAATTCGATGAATCGAAGCCCTGTAAAAGGCAGGAATGAATCTAAATATGTGATATTCGACTGGCCACCAACGATGAATCTGTGCTGCATTGATGCAAGGCGGTCTTTTAGTGTGAAACCGGCTGTGATACCAGTTTTCAAAACATGGTGGCTGATCACAGGAAACAATTTATGATACTTCAATTGCATGACTATCACATTCTTGTTCAATTCATCTGCTAAAGACTTGTTGATGTTATGAATATATTTTGCCGACAGACTGACCAGTGAGCCATTGGTAGGAAATTGGGTTTTGTTGTAAGTGTCAAAATAAAAGTTTAGATAAGGGATAAGGTTAGTGTTAAAGCCTTCCGGCAGATCGATCGAAAAATTACTGGTAACAGCTGTGCTTTCAAAGCTGATCCCTGTTTTTATTCCTAAGGAATTATGAAATGACCATTGAAAGAATGGACTAAACTTATATCTCAACAGATTGAACACATCAATTATTTTGTTTTGATGATATTGATTCATGCGTAGGTTAAAAGATTCTATCTCAAGCCCGTAGCCTATGTTGGAGCCTCTGCCTACTAAATACTGTCCGCGAAGCATTGGGTTTTCACCAAGATTTAGAGCTACAGAAAGTTTTGAGTCTTTACTACCTAAATTTTTTAATGAACCGTAAAGGAACAATGAGGCTCTGTAGTCGCTATCGTAATGTGGGCCAACGGCTAATAAACCCGAGCTGGCTTCTTGTACGTTGAATACGATTCCTTGTTGATTATTCAATGAGCTGATATAAAAGTCAATTGACTCGAAAAAGCCACTGCCATAGGCACGTTTCAGGTTTTCTGATAAGATAGAAGGCTTCATCCATTTATTAGGTCTGACTTCCAATAAACCGTCCATAAATTCAACTGATACCTTCTGCAAGCCGTTATATTGAACGAAATGTAAATAGATAGAGTCAAGAGGTTGGGTATTTAGATTTCTCGGTTCTACTTTGCCAAAAGCATCCAATGAATCGGCTAATTGTTTCAATTGTGGCAAGACTTTTCTGGCTGCCTGCTCACCTATTTGTATCAATGCTTCGTAGCCGTCAAAGCTCATCATGCTGTATGCTTCTAACTCGGGTTTGATATAAATATCTGTTAGTTTGATACCCAATTCGTTGCTGCTAAGCCTGTAAAAACTGCTGACCTGATCTAAAATAGCCGGCATGCTGGTAAGCTCTTCGGGCGAATAAAGCCCACTCTGCACGTCCACACCTATAATAATATCTGCTCCGGCAGCTTTTACCTCAGCAACCGGGTAATTATTTACTACACCGCCATCTACCAATACCTGATCGTTAATCACTGTAGGAGTGAAATAGCCTGGGATTGACATGCTTGCACGTACAGCCTGATGAAGGGACCCGCTTTGAATGACAATATTATTACCGGTAGACAAATCAGTGGCTATGCACAAAAATGGAATAGGCAGTTTGGTAAAATCAGTAATCATATAGGCCGGACTAAGGTATTTGGCTAATAATATATTTACTAACTGACCGCTGTGCAGCCCTAACCTGACTTTAAGCTTGCGCTCTATAATCGGAAAAGTAACTATGAAACGGTCGTAATATTGTTTATCTTCCACGGGGACGTATTTTCTGGGAATTTTGTCGTTTATGATTGCATCCCAATCTTGTCTTTGTATAATAGCAGCTATGCTGTCAGGGCGGTATCCCAACGCATATAAGCTGCCTACTATGCTACCCATGCTGGTGCCTCCAATATAATCGAACTGAAGTCCGGCTTCTTCAAATACTTTAATAGCCCCTATATGCGCAAATCCTTTAGCTCCACCACCGCTTAAAACCAATCCTAAGCTCGGCCGGGTGTTTTGCCTAAAAGATTGTGCCGAAGCCTCAAAAAGGAAAAATCCTGTTAAGACAACAAAAACACATGCTCGTAATTTTGTCTTCCTGCTCATGGCTCAACTATGACCTGCTTACTGCTGCTATGCCACAGACTGTCAGGTAATTTTTTAAAACCAACCAAATAATTAATGGGATCAAATACAAAGGTTGATGACACAACAATCTGATAGTGATATCCTCCGCGTGCAAACAGTGTATCTGCCCCTTCAATGATGCGATCGCTGCTATAGTCCATTAACTGAAGCATATAGCTTGGATCACCTAACTTTTCAATAAACCAAACCGAAGTATCGGGAAAAATAATATCAGCCGTTTTGCTACCTATAGATTGAAAACTAAATAAAACTGCAAAAATATTTGGTGGGTTTTCAATAAGTTTATCATAAGAGAAGAGCGGACGATCCTGCTCTTCAACCTCTATCTTACGGCAAGATATCAAATAGATCAGTATGAGTATGATCAATCTAAAAATCGTCTTAGTATCCATATTGGGTATTGTTGGATGCCCCTCACTCAGCGATCGGGTGCTTCATCGAACGAAAATACAATATTTTTTACAGGAAATATATCGTTTTGAACATATTTTTTTGGATACCTTAACTGCCTTAAACCGCTGCTTAAGCGGTCGTTTTACGTGATTTTTTGTTTTGTCAGTTAATTTTTTACTAAAATAGTGTTTTTTCCATTCAGATTGTGTATTTTTATGCCTGATAATGTATGATAAACACTTATTTTTAATAATTTTGCCTCTTAGATGAAAAAAACCATACAGTAAGATTGTTTATAAAAAGATATTATAAAATAAATAAACATTACCAAATCAGACTATTATGAAAAAAAATCATGTACTCTCTGCATTTGCATTCGTTGTAATGCTGGCTATGCTCCCGTTAGCGTTCTACGGACAATCGGAAGGAAAAGCCAATGAAAAGCCAAAAACAAGTTTTGATCGACATTGGTTTTTTCTGGGAGATGCCGGTTTAAGCCTGTTTCATGGCGATCTGAATGAATACGGATTTGCACCCGATCCGCGATATTATAAGTTGAATGGCAATCTTGGACTAGGATATCAGCTTGGTTCAGTGATTGGCTTTTATGGTAAAATCGGTGGAGGACAGCTCGCTGGCGAGAAGGAATGGCGCAATGCTAAATTAGAGCAAAGTAGCTTCTTTGATGGAAACATCAATCTTTCGCTCAACTTTGTGAACTTGGTGTGGGGGTATAACCCTGACCGGATATTTACTTTTGCACCCCACTTTGGTTTCGGACAAACCCACTGGAAAGCACGTGCTGTTGATCTGACTACAGGTGCTGTGATCAGCGAAGTTGGATACGATGCCAATACTCCCGAAAAAGGATGGATGGGTAACAGAGCCAGCGCCTTTACAGTGCCTATTGGAGCCGACCTGAATTTTAAAGTGAACGAAAAATTAGATATTTATGCCGATTATACGTTCAACTTTTTGGATTCTGACCGGTTGGATGCATTTATGGACGACGGATCATCACCAGCACATAAAAGGGAAGGAACAGTGGTCAGTGATATGTATGCACATTTTAATGTGGGACTACGCTTTAAACTCATGAGTAGTAGCGTGAAAGCCATGGCCGATAAATTTGGCAATGTCATCATCGAAACTATACCCGATCCCTTAGTAGAACGTGGCGATTCGGTAGAGGTTACCATAAAAATAACTTTCCCACCAAAATATTTCCAACGCAATGCAGTGATGAACTTTACGCCTGTATTGACATATGACGCCGGTGCTGTAGCATTTAAACAAGTGAACTTCAAAGGAGAATCAGTAACAGGTGACGGACTGTTAGTTAATTATTCCAATGGCGGTACTTTTACCTATACCGACAAAATTCCCTATCAGCCTGAATTTAATGTGAGCGAATTAGTAGTTGCACCATTGATTTATCCCACTAAATCTATTGTAAACACAACCAGAGAATCAATTCAACATGCTGAGAGATTTTATGCAGCCGATCAGCGCAAATTAGCCGATGGTGTAATTTATACATCCAAGCGGATAGATGATAAAGTTCAAACTGTTTCTGCACCACACGGATACGAAAAAGTTACTATACTTACCGAAGATGCAGTTATCTATTTCCCGAAAAACTTCTATAATCTCAACTGGAATCTGCCACTGAACCAAAAAACCGAAAATAAAGAAGCTCTGGTAGCCGTTGCGAACAATCTGAAAAAAGGCTACGAATTGAAAGATATCACTGTAGCCGGATGGGCATCACCCGAAGGTGAAGAAACATTCAATAACAACCTCTCATCTAATCGTGCCGGATCAGCTATTAGTTATCTCAATCGCGAATTTGAGAAGCTGTTAAGAAAAAAAGATAATGAGTTGCCTTTCAAAAAGACTACCGAAATCAATTACGATAAGAGCGGCAATGGCCCCGATTGGAACGGATTTATGGCAGCTATTGAAGCATCTGATATCAAAGATAAGAATGCTATACTCAATGTAGTACGCTCGGCAGAAGTATCGCAGCGTGAGCAAGAAATCAGAAATATGATCTTGATCTATCCCGAATTAGAGAAAGATATCTTGCCTGCCCTACGCCGTGCCATGATAGCGGTCAACACTTTTGAGCCTAAGAAAACTGATGAGGAAATCGCTCAATTGGCAACTAGCGATCCGGCTGTGCTTCAGCTGAACGAGCTGCTGTATGCTGCCACCTTAACCGAAGACCTCAGGACACAAAAGATGATCTATGCAAGCACTATGGAGTTACATCCAAAATGTGCCAGAGCAGTGATCAATGCAGCAGAGGTTGAGTTTCTGCTTGGTAATACGACTGAAGCAAAAGCATTGCTCGAAAAAGCTGAAACCATGACCGATAAAGCACCTTCATTATATAATAATATAGCTGTTATCAATATAGTAGAACGTGATTTCGTGGCTGCTGAAAATAATCTGAACAAAGCAAAAGCATTGGGTGGAGATACAGATTATAATATGGGTGTAGTCAATATATTCAAAGGCGATTATGCCAAAGCTGTAAACCTGATGCAGTCGAACAACTGCGATTATAATCTGGCGCTTGCACAGCTGCTCAACAAAGACCATGCAGCTGCAAAAGCAACCTTGGATTGTGCTCCCGAATCAGTAAAAGTATCTTATCTGAAGGCTGTGTTAGCAGCAAGAGATAATGATTCTGCTGCCGTGTATAGCAACCTGATGGAAGCAATTCAAAAAGATGGAACCTATAAGAATGTTGCTAAAGGCGACCGCGAGTTTATCAAGTACTTCAGTGAACCGGATTTTCAAGCTATTGTAAAATAGGTTTAAAATAATTCACAAAAAAAATCAGGCCGGTTGTTATGATCGGCCTGATTTTTTTTGTGATACTAGGGCTCTCAAATCATTCAAAAAGTAAATCTGTGTATCCCGGGTTCATACTCCTTGCTCATGATATCAATGATCTGTTTATAGTCAGTTTTATTATGGACAAAATCAATTTTATTGGTGTCTAATAATAGGATACGCATTTGTGGCTGTTGTCTGAAAAATTCAAAATAGCTGTTTTGAATCTTTTGAAGATATTGATCATCAATCTCCTGCTCATAGATTCGTCCTCTGTTGCGAATGTTTTCCTGTAATTTTGGCACTTCTAAAAATAGATATACTAACAGATCGGGCTTAGGAATGTTTTGTGTGATGAAGTTAAAAAATCGAGTAAACAGTTGAAATTCATCGCGGGGAAGAGTTTGTCTGGCAAATACAAGCGACTTAAGGATGTAATAGTCTGCAATTGTAAAAGTTTTAAACAAATCCTGAGTGCCTAACTGGTCTTTCAGTTGCTGAAAACGGGATGCCATAAACGACATTTCCAATGGGAAAGCATATTTCTCCTGATCCGAATAAAATTTAGGTAAGAACGCATTATCTTCAAACTGTTCCAATATAAGCCGGGCATTATAATCGTGAGCTATCATACTGGCCAGCGTGGTTTTACCTGCTCCGATAGCTCCTTCAATGGCAATGAAATTATATGGTATCATCCTACAAATATACTTACTAAAGCACTTTTATGGTAGGGGTCGAAACAAAGAAATTCTTCCGCTATCCTGCAATTGGTCAACTAATTCACGATGTGTTTGATTCAGAACCGGATGTACAAAATCGGGTAGCACTTCTACAAGGGGGATCAGAGCAAACCGACGTTGATGCAAACGGGGATGGGGAATGATCAGATGAGGCAGGTTGATAATGAGACGGTCATAATATAAAAGGTCTATATCAATAATTCTTGACACATATCCTGATTGAGGCTCTCGTGAACGACCGATTTGTGATTCAATATGAAGCAAATGTGTTAATAAATCATCTGGTTGCATTTTAGTTTGTAGAACGATCACCTGATTCAGGAAGTTGGGTGCATCAAAACCCCAGGCCTCCGATTCATAAATATTCGATTGATTGATTAGATAGGTTTGTCGGTTTGGAAGTTGTTCAGTAGCTTGGGCCAGCATGGCTTCCCTATGGCCAAGATTGCTGCCTAATAAAATAACAGCTTGATGGTATGATGTCGAAGCGATTGAATCCAAGAATTAAGCTTAGTCGTTAATCAAAAAGAATAGAAGTTTTGCTTGACTTGATCTGAAGGCCGTCGTAGATGCTTGCAAGTAAGATATCTATTTTCTTTCCGTACAATGGGTCTGTCGCCCATTTGCCGGTAAGATCGTGTATGTTTTCAGCACTTCCAGGTTGAACAAAGCGAGCTCGGTTGTGGACAGCTTCTTGATTTAAAGGCTCTTTTGAAGCATATATTTTCAGATGTTGTATGTGAGCCCGCACACCTTCTTCCATACTCGCAAACGAAAGCCCTTTCTCACCCATACCTGTAGCTCCTAATCCACAAAAATTGTTTTGCTGCTTGTCCACATCGCCTGAAAACCGGAGATATCCTGTTTCTAAAAGCATCTGTACAAAAGCAATATCGTGGTTAACTCCTTCTATGGCAGATTCTCTGACATACAACTCAACAAGTTGCTCTACCTCTTCCGGTTCAATTTTTTGATTGTGAAGCCATAAAAAACTGATCATCCTGTTTTTTGGAAGTAAGCCTTTCGACATGATCTTTTCAGGCAGTTCAAATTGTTTCGGAATGAAATGACTTGCTACAAACTCCGCAGGTACTACAGTTAATATGCTGTCTTCGTAGAATGAAAAGCCAGGTGGCAAAACCAGATCATGTGTAACAAGCTGAATTTCTTTCTTGTTACCCTCTTCTGAAATAACCGGTTTACCAGTGCTACCTGCACCCATCGAAATACTTGTAAAAAGGGCAATAGTTGAAAATGAAAGCTTTATATAATGAAACCGCATAAAACCCAACCGTATTTCTATATAGTTCAAAGCTCTGAACATTACCCTTAGATTTTTATGGAATTGCAGTAATTTATTCACATCTTTTTGTTAATATCGCAGTTCGTTAAACGCATGAATATAAATCACTCAGTATTTATGTATTGAAGATGACTTATATCTTAGATTCGGCAAATAGTATAGTTTTCAGTAATTTTGCTGCGTATTACCGAATAAATATATTAAGTAATTATTTTAATTATTATCTCAATATCAAGGACTTATGAAACAATTTTTTAAATTTATGTTTGCCTCTTTTGTGGGTACTTTGTTAACCTTATTAGTGCTGCTTTTTATTGTAGTAGGTATGATGTCGGCATTGATAACCATTGGGCAAAAAGACCAGCTCAAGCTAAAAGAAAATACCGTATTGGTTGGTAAATTTAATACACCTATTGAGGATCGCTCTTCTAAGAATCCGTTTCAAAACTTCGATCTGAACAAGTTTAAATCAGCTACACCTATTGGATTCAATGATATTTTGAAAAATTTAGAGAGAGCTGTTGATGATCCTAAGATCTCGGGCATTTTTCTCGACTTATCTGGTATTTCAGCCGGGTTTGGAAATCTCGAAGAGATACGAAACAAATTGATTGAGTACAAAGCATCTGGGAAATTTCTAATTTCTTATGCCGAAACATATAGTCAAAGTGCCTATTATTTAGCTTCACTCTCGGATGAGATTTACCTCCATCCAATGGGTGGGGTTGAGTTTAAAGGGATGGCAGCTCAGACCTATTTTATCAAAAAACTGCTTGAGAAAGCTGAGATTGAGCCACAGATAGTTCGGGGGCCTGACAATAAATTTAAAAGTGCGGTAGAGCCTTTGATTTATGACAAGATGAGTGAAGCCAATAGAGAACAAACGCAACAGTTGATAAATTCCGTATGGGATAACTTAGTACAGGCAATTAGCGAAAGCAGAGGAATAGCTATTGACGATCTGAATCACATCGCTGATGAATTAGTTCTGACAACCGCTGAGGATGCCTTACGACTTAATTTTGTGGATAAGTTAGCTTATAGAGATGAGATATTAGCGGTGCTACGACAAAAAACCGGAGTAAATGAAAAAGATAAGATACAATCGGTTTCTTTTTCAAAGTATGCAACCGGTAAATCGGATAAGGCTAGTCTAAGCCGTGATAAAATTGCAGTGATTTATGCAGTGGGTGAGATCAGTAGTGGTGAAGGCTCTCAAACATCAATTGGATCTGAAGGACTATCAAAAGTAATTCGAAAAGCCCGTGAAGATGACAAAGTCAAAGCGATAGTTATGCGTGTAAACTCCCCAGGAGGTAGCGCCCTGGCCTCGGAAGTGATACGCAGGGAAGTCGAATTAGCTAAGGAAGCAAAACCTTTTATTGTCTCAATGGGAAATGTAGCAGCATCAGGAGGATACTGGATATCAACCAATGCCGATTATATTTTTGCAGACCCTGCAACTATTACAGGATCTATAGGTGTTTTTGGAGTTATTCCTAATTTGAAAGGACTGTTTAATAATAAATTAGGGATCACATATGATAAGGTGCTGACAAATAAAAACTCTGATTTTATTGATGTAATGGAGCCATTGACACCTTTTCAGCATCAGAAAATACAAACAGAAGTAGTACGTATTTATGATGACTTTACTTCTTTGGTTGCCAATACCAGAGGCCTTCGCCAAAGCTATGTGGATAGCATAGGGCAGGGGAGAGTATGGTCGGGTATTGATGCCCTTGAACTTGGTTTAGTTGATGAATTAGGTGGATTGGAAAAAGCAATTGCGTATGCAGCTGATAAAGCTGGTATTCATGAATATAAGATCAGTGAGTTACCTGAAATTAAAGACCCTTTTCAACTGCTCATCGAAGAGATGAGCAGCCAATCCCGGATGCGCTCAGTATTAAAACAAGAAATGGGTGAATATTACCACTACTTGGAATATATGCGAAGCGTACTGAATATGCAGGAGATACAAGCTCGAATACCATTTTATATAGTTATTCAATAGTAATAAAAAGCGCTTTTCAGCGCTTTTTTGCTTAGTATATCGTACACATTAATTTGCAAAGCAAGGCTAGTAGAATTTATCAATCACATAGATTCGTTTCCGGTAATTTTTTACTAAAGCCCAAATAAATATTCTCTGTAAAAATTATATGTATTCCATATATCCTAAAATCCTTTAAGGCCTCTCAGAAGAGAATCGGACTGTGCATCTAACGCAATATTTGTTTGGTAACCAGGCAGCACATCTACCCAACTGCCATATACAGCATTGGGAAGCATTATCCATTTTTCGCCAAAACTATGTTTGTTGGTCATAGTTTGTTGCATGCGTTCATCGGCATTGTTCGTTTCAAATATCTCATCAAAATCACCTAAATTATCTCCTACTAATAGTATGATTTCATGGGTGTTACGAATGATATTTCGGCGGTTTTCTTTTTCGTTTTCAGCCGTGCGTAACAATAGATGTGCCTCATCTGCAAAAGGGAAGCCGGCCTCGGAGAGGTTTTTTAAGGTGGCTTCTTTGTATATCTCTTTGCGGTTACTCACATAAAACACCTCTACTCCTGCCTGTTCAGCTTTTATAAGGAAGTCTAAGCTTCCGGGTATGATCTCAGCCGATGCTTGATGCATCCACTCGTCCCAACGAACCGGATATCCAAAATCTTTCAGTATAGCTTCTGCCTGGTAAGGGCTGTTATCAAGCACCGTTTCATCTATATCTACAACTATAGCCATTGGTTTGGAGTACTGGACTTGCAAGTGTTCGTTCAGCCTTATTTCGGCTAGTTGATATGCCTGAAAGCAAAGAGCTTGAAATTCAGCCGATTGTTGTTGATATAAAGTAGCATACAACATAGGGTGCATGCCTCTGCTGTGGGAATGCTCGTGTGTAGGATCGCATGAATACAGCCCAGACAAAATGAAAAGGCTAAGGATGAAAATACTAAGACGGGAATTCATAATATATTTAATAAAGATTAATAAAGCGTTGTTGCGAAATTAAAAAAAAATGCCGGACAACGTCCGGCATAAAGAGGTATGTAAAATAACAATATTATTTTGAGTAGTCCATTGCTTCAAATCGCTTGTATTGAGCATATCTCCATTTAGCATTTTCTTCGGCCAACGCATTTAATACGGCAGCTTCTTGTGGGAAGCTTGCTTTGAGCGATGAATAGCGCACTTCTCCACTGAGGAAACTCTGGAATTTATTCCAGTCAGGCTCTTTAGAATCTAACTGGAACGGATTTTTCCCTTCTTCTTCAAGCAGCGGATTGAAGCGATACAAATGCCAGTATCCTGATTCTACCGCAAATTTAGATTCATCCAACGACTTCTCCATTCCGCGTTTGAGGCCATGGTTGATACAAGGCGAATAAGCGATGATAATTGAAGGCCCTGGAAAAGCTTCTGCCTCTTTCAAAGCTCTGAAGTATTGGTTTTGGTTAGCACCTAATGCTACCTGAGCTACATAGATATAGCCATACGACATCAACATAGCTCCTAAATCCTTTTTCTTTACCTTTTTACCAGCCGTAGCAAACTTAGCTACCGCACTCATAGGTGTTGCCTTAGAGGCCTGACCACCTGTATTGGAATATACTTCCGTGTCGAGTACTAACACATTCACATCAGCTCCAGAAGCCAACACATGGTCTAATCCTCCAAAACCTATATCATAAGCCCAGCCATCGCCACCAAATATCCAGATAGACTTTTTAATGAAATATTGTTTTAATGACATCAGTTCCTTAGCTAATTCATCAGTTTGCCCAGCTAACACAGTTTCTAATTTAGCTGATGCAGCAACAGAAGCTTCGGCATTATCCATATTATTGATCCACTCTTCAAAAGCAGCTTTTCTGTCTTCTTTTATTGGGTTAGATAATGCCTCTTCCATACGGAGCTTGATGCGGTCGCGCAATTTATTAACAGCCACTGCCATTCCAAAACCGTACTCGGCATTGTCTTCAAATAGCGAATTAGCCCATGCCGGCCCTTTGCCTTCTGCATTGGTGCAATAGGGAGTACTGGGTGCCGAACCGCCATAAATAGAAGAACAACCTGTGGCATTAGCTACCATCATGCGGTCGCCATACAACTGGGTGACAGTTTTTATATAAGGTGTCTCACCACAGCCGGCACAAGCACCGGAAAATTCAAACAACGGTTGTGCAAACTGACTGTTTTTAACCGACTGCATCTTATCTACAACTGTATCTTTATAAGTTACATTTTGTACAAAATGATCCCATCTTCCAATCTCAGCTTCTTGTGTCTCAAATAGCTCCATGGTCAATGCTTTGATTTTGGTGGGGCATACGTCTACACAATTGCCGCAACCAGTACAATCCATAGGACTAACCTGTATCCTGTACTTTAATGGTGCAAATCTGCCTTTGGTTTCAAGCAGTACTGTGCCTTCCGGAAGCTCATTCTCTTCTTGTTCATTCACTAAAAAAGGACGAATAGCAGCATGCGGACAGACATATGAACACTGGTTACACTGGATACAGTGCTCTTCATGCCATTCAGGTACATGAACGGCTATACCCCTTTTTTCATATGCAGTAGTACCAGCCTCGAAAGTGCCGTCTTCTCTGCCCAGAAATGCACTGACAGGTAGTTCATCACCTTTCATAGCATTGATTGGCACCGCAATGTTTTTCACAAAGGCCGGGATGCCATTTGTTTTGGCGCTATCCTCAACCTGACTGATATCTATGCTGGCCCATTCCTTAGGCACTTCTACCTTGACCACATCACCTCCACGGTCAACAGCATCGTTGTTCATCTTGACAATGAGTTCACCCTTGTTGCCATAACTTTGAAGGATGAAATCTTTCATCTTCTCCACCGCCTGATCATAAGGAATAATTTCGGCTACTTTAAAGAAGGCCGATTGCATAATGGTGTTGGTGCGACCTCCTAACCCTATTTCATCAGCTATCTGTGTGGCATTGATAATGTAAAAATTTATCTCATTTTCGGCCATGTATTTTTTGATGCTGTCAGGTAGCCTGTCTTTGGTCTCTTGCTCATCCCAGATACTGTTGAGCAGGAATGTGCCTCCTTTTTTTAATCCTTTCAGCATGTCGTACTTAGGCAGATAGGCTGGTACGTGGCATGCTACGAAATCGGGTGTGCCAACTAAATAAGTAGAGCGAATGGGATAATCACCAAAACGTAGGTGAGAAGTAGTCACTCCACCTGATTTCTTTGAATCGTATGCAAAATAAGCTTGTGCATACTTGTCAGTTGTCTCACCAATAATTTTAATGGAGTTTTTGTTGGCTCCTACAGTACCATCCGATCCTATCCCATAAAATTTTGCTTCATAGGTGCCTTTAGGTGAGATGCTTATCTCAGGTAGTAAGGGTAATGATAAGAAGCTGACATCGTCCACTATTCCAATCGTAAACCCAGTTTTGGGTTCATTCATTTTCAGGTTGTTATACACTGAAATTATCATAGCTGGTGTAGTGTCTTTTGAGCTTAATCCATATCGTCCGCCTACTATAAGGGGTGCGTTTTCCTGGCCATAGAATACATCTTTGACGTCAAGCAACAGCGGTTCACCGTTAGCGCCTGGCTCTTTGGTACGATCCAGTACGGCTATTCGTTTTACGCTTGACGGAATCACTTTTAACAAATATTTTGCTGAGAAGGGCCTGTATAGATGTACAGTTACTAAGCCTACCTTTTCGCCTTTAGCAGTCAGATAATCAATAGTTTCGCGTATAGTTTCGGTAACCGATCCCATAGCAATTATGATATGTTCGGCATCGGGAGCACCATAATAAACAAAGGGATGGTATTCGCGTCCGGTCATCTCATTGATCTGTTGCATATACTCTTCTACCAGGTCAGGTATAGGGGTATAGAATCGGTTGGCTGCTTCTCGTGTTTGGAAATAAATATCAGGGTTTTGTGCCGTACCTCTTGTCACCGGATGTTCGGGATTAAGGGCGTTATCGCGAAAGCGTTGCAGAGCTTCCATATCTAAAAGCGGCTTGAGCTCGTCCATCTCAAAATATTCTACCTTTTGTATCTCATGTGAGGTTCTAAACCCATCGAAGAAATGCATAAAAGGTATTCTTGATTTGATAGCTGCCAGATGTGCTATGGCACTGATGTCCATGATTTCTTGTACGCTGCCTGTAGCTAACATGGCAAAACCGGTTTGACGGGTACTCATCACATCGCTGTGGTCTCCGAATATTGATAAAGCTTGTGCAGCCAGGCTACGGGCACTGACATGAAAAACAGCCGGAAGTAGCTCACCGGCAATTTTATACATATTTGGAACCATCAGCAACAATCCTTGTGAAGCTGTAAAAGTGGTGGTCAGAGCACCAGCTTGTAATGCGCCGTGTACAGCACCGGCAGCGCCACCTTCCGATTGCATTTCGGTTACTTCTACTGTCTCACCAAAAATATTTTTTTGACCATGTGCCGACCACTCATCTACATGCTCGGCCATAGTGGATGACGGGGTGATAGGATAGATAGCTGCTACCTCGCTGAACATATACGCAACATGTGCAGCGGCATAATTGCCGTCACATGTCATGAATCTTTTTTGTGTTTTCATATCTATGTTACTATTAAACTTTTCTTGTGAATTTTCTAACAAATCCTTGGCGAAATTACAGAAATAAACCTTTATATAGCCCATTTTCGACCCTGCATAGTGCTTTAACAGCCTAATTTATAATGATTATAGATTAGCCCTTCACTTGTCGCTTCTCATTAAAAATGTAGTACATTTACAAAACTTTTTTAATTGAAACACTTGATAACATTTTAAACACATTAATACTATGAACCTCAGTACAAAATATTTAGGATTAGACCTTAGAAACCCTATCATAGTTGGGGCTTCAAATCTTGTCTCTGATCTGGATATGTTACGTAAGTTAGAAGATGCTGGTGCAGCGGCTATAGTGTATAAATCGCTGTTTGAAGAGCAGATACATCTTGAGAATTTAGAGATGTATCAACTGATGACCGAATATAAAGAGCGAAATGCCGAGATGGTCAGCCTGTTCCATGAAGATTTGTATGAGGCTAACCCCAACGAATTTCTGCAGCAGTTTTCTGAAGCAAAAAAAGCATTAGGCATTCCTTTGATAGGCAGTTTGAACTGTGTGTACGATGATACATGGTTTACGTATGCCAAAAAGCTTGAAGAAGCCGGAGCTGATGCACTTGAAGTGAACTTTTATGCCATACCGTTAGAATTTGATGTGGATAGCAGAGGTATCCTTAGCGCCGAGTTAGACATTATTGAAGGTATAAAAAAACAAGTTTCTATACCTGTGAGTGTCAAACTTAGTCCTTACTATACAAATCAGCTTTATACCATATCGGAGATGAGCCGCCGCGGAGCCGATGGCTTTGTGCTTTTTAACCGTTTCTTCCAACCCGATATCAATATTGATGAAGAAAAACATCAGTTTTCGTATAACCTGAGTAGCGAGATGGACAACAGGTTAGCTCTGCGTTTTTCTGGCTTGCTCTATGGAAACATAAAATCGGATGTGTGTGCCAGCAACGGTATCTTTTCTGGTGCCGATGTCATAAAAATGCTGTTGGCAGGTGCCAATGTCGTTCAAATAGTGAGCGCACTCTATAAACACGGACCTAAACAAATAGGTAAAATGCTTGCCGATATTGAGACATGGATGAAATCAAAGGAATATGAATCCCTTGACGACTTCAGAGGATTGCTTTCCAACAAACGTACGAAAGACCCATTCACCTATCGAAGGGCTCAATATGTAGATATACTGATGCGCTCTGATCGTATCTTTAAATCGTATCCTATGATTTGATGGGATAGGCTTGATCATTCATCATATCTTGTTTTGAACAGATAGCTGTTATTATTTTTTCTGATGGAGTTTCGGCTCGAGTATTTTCCTGCTGGGAGCCTTGCCAATGAGGTGTTGTTTTATGCGGTCATGGTTTCCTTTCATCAAGGACGCCTCGTATGTGTACGCAATAAGGAGCGAACTAGTTGGGAGTTTCCCGCCGGCAGACGGGAGCAAGGGGAAGGAATACACGAATGTGCCTCCCGTGAGTTGGTAGAAGAAACAGGCGCACTTGACTATGACCTATCCCCCGCTTTTGAATATGCTGTGGTCAGACAAGGAATACGTACATATGGTGCTGTGTTTCTTGTCGAGATACATGAGTTTGGTGAATTGCCTGATTTTGAAATAGCTGAGGTGAAACTCTTCGATCAACTGCCCGCATCGCTTACCTATGCCGAGATACAAACTCAACTACTGAAGAAAACCCTGAAGATGTTCGGTCTGACGTGGCCTATCCAAAAGAGTAATAGCTAAGGCAACTCAAAATATAACAGCTGGTTCAAACGGTCTAAGGCTGCATTCACCGTCCTGACGTTATTCAAATACAGCATCAGCTTGTTGTTTTGCTCTTTGATGCGGGAACTGCGCTCGTTAGCTTGTAGAAACCTGAGCACTTTCTCAAAATCTTTTGACTGGAAATAAGGCGAATCGGGTTGACTGATGAAATAGCCTATAAGGGTTTTATTTCGCAGTATCAATTTCTCAAAGCCTATCTCCCGGGCTATCCACCGCAGCCTGATGGTGTTGATCAGGTCTGCAGCCTGACGGGGTAGCGGACCAAAGCGATCAATAAGTGCATTAGTAAATTCCTGCAATTTTTCTTCATCTTGTATATTGTCTAACTGGTTGTATAAGCTGATACGTTCTGTAGTTGAATACACATATTCGGTTGGCAGTAGTATCTCCATATCTGATTCTATGCTGCATTCTTTAACAAATCGTTTAGATGTGGGTGTTTCAAATATTCCGGAAAATTCATCCTCCTTCAGCTCTGATATGGCTTCATCCAAAATTTTATGAAACATCTCGAATCCTATCTCGTTGATGAATCCACTTTGTTCACCTCCAAGCAGGTTGCCGGCTCCACGTATGTCTAAATCGCGCAGGGAAATATTAAACCCGCTTCCTAGTTCAGAAAACATTTCAATGGCCCGCAGTCGTTTTTGTGCTTCGTTGGTAAGTAGTGCCATTGGTGGAGCTAATAAATAGCAGAATGCTTTTTTATTCGAGCGTCCTACCCGTCCTCTGAGCTGATGCAGGTCACTCAAACCGTATTGATGGGCATCATTGATGAAGATAGTGTTTGCATTGGGAATATCCAAGCCCGATTCGATGATGGTGGTAGCCAGCAGCACATCTGTTTTGCCTTCTATGAAGTCGAACATCACTTTTTCAAGCTGCTCGCCCTGCATTTGACCATGTCCGACACCTATGGTGATGCCTGGTACAATTTTCTGGAGCATATCATATATCTCCATAATGTTCTGTACCCTATTATGAACAAAAAATACCTGACCGCCCCGATTGATTTCAAACAGTATATTATCCTGTATTACCTCATGGTTAAATGGGCGTATTTCGGTTTGTATGGGATAGCGGTTGGGTGGCGGTGTTTGAATAATACTCAGATCGCGGGCCCCCATCATCGAAAACTGTAAGGTACGCGGAATAGGGGTTGCTGTCAGAGTTAATGTATCTACATTGGTTTTGAGGCTTTTTAGCTTTTCTTTAGCTGCTACACCAAATTTCTGCTCTTCATCAATAATAATCAGGCCTAAATCCTTGAATATTACATCATTTCCTATGATACGATGAGTGCCTATGAGTATGTCTAAGCTACCCTTTTTAAGGTTTTCGAGCAGTTGTTTTTGTTGAGCAGCCGTCTTAAACCGGCTGATGAAATCTATAGTGACGGGCATTTCTTTGAGCCTTTCACTAAACGTTTTATAATGTTGCAAAGCTAATATAGTGGTGGGCACTAACACAGCAACTTGTTTTGATTCGGTTACCGCTTTAAAAGCAGCACGTATTGCAATTTCTGTTTTCCCGAAGCCCACATCACCACATATCAGTCTGTCCATAGGTGCGTCTGATTCCATATCAGCTTTTACATCTTGTGTGGCTTTTAGTTGATCGGGTGTGTCTTCATAAATAAATGAAGCTTCTAACTCGGCTTGCAGATAAGTGTCGGGCAGAAAAGCATGCCCTTTATTTGCCTTACGCTTTGCATATAAGGTGATCAGGTCGCGGGCTATATCTTTAACCCGTGTCTTGGTCTTGTGTTTTAATTTATTCCATGCATTCGATCCTAATTTGTTCAATACCGGTGCGGTACCGTCTTTCCCTGTATATTTCGAGATGCGATGCAAGGAGTGAATACTCACATATAATAAATCATCGTTTTTGTATATCAGCCTGACAGCTTCTTGTTTTTTGCCGTTATTATCAATGATCTCAAGCCCGTCGAAACGCCCGATTCCATGGTCTATATGACTGACAAAATCACCCGGCTTCAGGTCGTATAGCTCTTTGATCGTTAAGGCTTCTTTTACAGCAAATCCATCGCGCAGCTGAAATTTATGATATCGTTCGAATATCTGATGATCAGTATAGCAGCTTATTTTGAGCTGATGGTCGGTAAATCCGTATTGCAAACTGTGATAAACCGGTATCACTAATTGTTCATCTGTATCCTCAGCCTCATCCATATCCTCTAAGACGGTGATGATGCGTTCAATCTGTTTGGCATTGTCGGCTAACAGATAAGTTGTATAATCGTTTGTGTGTTTCTCCTTCAGATCGGCAAGCAATAGCGAAAAATTCTTATTGAATGAAGGCTGTGGCGAGATGGCAAACTCAATTTTGTGGCTGGCTTGTAATATGCTTCGATTTCCAAACTCAATAGTATGCGATTGGGTGAGAGCCTGTAGAATTTGCTTGCTATCGGTAAACGCTTGATGAAGAATGTGCTCCGATTCTTGCTGTTGGGCAAAAATTTCAGAAATCTTATCAAATTCGGATTGTAATCTGGATTCTAATTCGGTAGCTTCTTCTATCCAGATCAATGCATCAGAAGATAATTGTTCCAAAAAACTTTGTCGGGTTGTTTCAGCTTCACGATCCTGGATATCAGGTAGGATTTTAATACGGTTTAATAGCTGTAGCGAAAGTTGTCCTATGGGATCAAAGCTTCGGATACTTTCTATTTCATTGCCGAAGAACTCAAGCCGATATGGGTATTCGTTGGAGTATGAAAAAAGGTCGATGATACCTCCACGCATAGAAAACTGACCGGGTTCAACCACGAAATCTACCGCTTCAAACCCATATTCATCCAATACATCGGCTATAAAGTCAAGCGATACCTTGTCGCCTGTTTTAAGAGTTAAGGTATGTCTTTCTAAGTATTGCCGGCTGATAACTTTCTCGCACAAGGCTTCTGGATAACTTATAATCAATGTTTTACGTCTGCTGTTATACAGTCTTTCCAACACTTCGGTTCTGGATAAAACTGATGAACGATCGGCTTTTTCGGGCTCATAAGGCCTTTTATATGAGGCCGGATAAAACAACACCTTCTTTTTGCTATAGTCAGCCTGACTTTCGTGAAACAGATTTTCTATATCATTATAAAAATAGGCAGCCGATTCCTTGTCGGCACAAATAAATAAATGTTGATCACAAATATGTTCCGAAAGAAAAGCAGCATATAATGCTCTAGAAGAGCCTGTTAAGCCTGAGAAAAGCAAGTGCCTGTGCTCCCGTATGGCGGCTTCAGCATCAGACAAAATACTATGAGAAGAAAATACAGAAATTAAAGAAAACTTATTCAAACTGCTTAAAATTGCGTCGGCAAAAATAAGGATATGTTTTATAAGTGTGGATACACTTCCCTTTTGAAAGTACATCATAAAGTCGGTAACAGCGTTTAAGAGCTTTACTTTTTTTACTGTTTTCGAAAAATTGTTGGAATTGATTTATTCAGAGTATGATTTGTTTGATGCAGGTGACTACTTGATAGCAGAGGATTATAATTGAAAGATGATATAGCTTGATCTGTGTTTTACCTTTGTTGGTTTGCTTTGTTGGATGTATCTTTGCAAGTAAAATATTTAAAGTGATTGAAGAATTGCAACCTATTGAACCAGCGGATGTTGCACGACTAATTCATCTTGATAGGTCCGATTTGACGCTGCGATTAAAATTATTTTTATTTGATTTATTGACACATGATGTGGCACGTCTGTTTCAACTCATGTACACACATGATGTGAATGAGCAACTTGTTTATGAGGCTTTATTGTTGCCCGACGACGACCAGCGTGCCGAAGCTATCGCACATCTGGTGATAGAGCGTGAAATGCAAAAAATAAAAAGCCGGGAAGCGTATAGACAAGCAACAAGAAACAATCCTAACCCATCCTAACCCATGGATTTTGAAATAAATCAGCTGCTGTTTGCTTTTTTATTGACTTTGTTTGCAGGGCTTTCTACTGGTATTGGGAGTGCGATTGCCTTGTTGGCACGTCGTACTAATACTCGTTTTCTTACTCTTGCTCTTGGCTTTTCGGCAGGCGTAATGATCTATGTTTCTTTTGTGGAGATTTTTCAGGAAGCACGTGTCTTGTTGATAGCCGATCAGGGAGAGATATGGGGGAACTGGTATGCTGTTTTGGCGTTTTTTGGTGGCATTTTGTTGATCGCTTTGATTGATAAGCTTATTCCTGGCTTAGAAAATCCGCATGAGATGCGTCGGATAGAAGATTTAAGTGCGGAACAGAAAGAAAAGTACAAGCTGAAGCGTATTGGTATTTTAACAGCTGTGGCTATTGCAATTCATAATTTTCCTGAAGGGTTAGCTACGTTTACAGCTGCTTTAGATGATCCGGCACTTGGTATAGCTATTGCGGTAGCTATCGCCATTCATAATATACCCGAAGGCATTGCAATCTCTGCCCCAATCTTTTATGCAACCGGCAGCCGTAAGAAAGCATTTTGGCTTTCATTCAGCAGTGGATTAGCAGAACCCATTGGTGCGATCATAGGCTTTTTAATCCTGATGCCATTTATGAATGCAGTCCTTTATGGAGTTCTTTTTGCTGTAACAGCGGGAATCATGGTGTTCATTTCTCTTGATGAATTACTGCCAGCAGCAGAAGAATATGGTGAACACCATTTGGCTATTTACGGCCTCATTGCCGGTATGGCTGTAATGGCACTCAGCTTACTACTTGTTTTGGTATAGATGATGCAAACGAATACATACATCTGTTGATGATCCAAGCAATCAGTGAGATAGTTGATTCTTTTTGTGTCAGTTTGTGATTTAAATAAAAAAACCTGCCGATGATGCAGCAGGTTCTTTCTATTCCAGACTTTGTTTCTTATGAAATAGCTATTTCACGGTTGATAGCAACTTTGGCTTCTTCGCGTTTGGGCAAATCAACATGCAGTATGCCATTGGTGTAATCTGCTTTAATTTGATCCAGATTAATAGTTTTCGGCAGAGTGAAAGAGCGGCAGAAGTTGCTGTAGTAGAACTCTCTACGGGTAAATCTTTCATTTGTTTCTTCCTGTTCTTCTGTTTGTTCCGAAGAAACGGTAAGCACGTTATTATCAAGATTAATCTTGAAGTCTTCTTTTTTCATACCGGGTACTGCCAGATCAAGGATAAAACTGTTTTCTGTCTCGCGTATGTTGGCAGCTGGTACCATCCCGCTACCTTCCGAACGATTGCGATAAAAAATGTTTTTGTCAAAGTCTTCCATTAGCTCGCTGAGCAAGCTGATTGGATGCTGGTTAAATCTGATTAAGTTCATGTGTAGTCCTCCTGAAATTTTTTGTTAATTAATACTTTTGATTCCACTATAGTCAAATAATATTCCAATAGCAAAACTCACTGAAAAATAGAGGAAAGCAGACATAATGACGTAAATATGTTTAATTACCTCAAGTAAAACCGACAATATGACAGTTGATTGGTAAATGAAAAGCAGTTTTATGAATATAGTCTGCTGTGCTGATGCCAATGAGGAATGCGTATTTTTGTAGCAAAATCGGATGAGGTGGAAGACCTGAGAAACAAATTACGTCCCGGCAGGATGCTTTATCCTGTATTATTAGGTTTGGCTGTCGCAATCTGGGTGGTGTATCGTCAGGTTGATCAGGATATTTTTGGGTTTTTTGCCTGGACATGGATTGCAGGTTGGGGTTTGCTTGGTGCCTTGCTTTTAATGGGTGTACGTGATTGGGCATACATCTACCGCATCAGGGTACTTACGAATAAGGAGTTGAGCTGGAAGCAGGCATTTCAGGTGATCATGCTGTGGGAGTTCAGCTCGGCAGTATCACCTTCAGTAGTGGGTGGAACGGCCCCTGCGGTTTATTTCTTACATAAAGAAGGACTGAACACAGGGAAAAGTACAGCAGTCGTACTGACGGCGATTTTACTGGATGAGGTGTTTTTTATACTGATCGTTCCACTGATGTATGTGGTTTTTCGCACAAATATATTTCCCCCCGAAAGTGTTATGTTGTCCAAAGGGCTGTATCTGATACTGATAGTTGGATATGGCATCATCTTACTTTATACTGTTCTTTTGGTGTACACGCTTTTTTTTAATCCATATTTTTTTAAAAGGCTGCTTTCATGGTTTTTTCTGATTCCTTTTTTACGTCCGTGGCGTAGCCGCATGCGCAAGCTTTCCAATCAATTGATTAGTACTTCAGAGGAATTGAGAGGTAAGTCGGTGGGCTATTGGATAAAGGCCTTCTTATCCACTACCGTATCCTGGACAGCCCGCTATTGGGTGGTGAATTGTATGTTCATGGCTTTCTTTTTTGATGGGCTGACGTTGTTTGACCATTTTCTGGTTTTTGCACGGCAGTTGACTATGTGGATCATTTTGTTGATCAGTCCGACCCCTGGTGGCAGCGGATTAGCCGAATTTGTGTTTAGCGGATTTTTGGGTGATCTGATCCCAAATGCGAGCTGGGCCTTGCCGTTGGCTATGCTGTGGCGACTGATCAGCTACTACCCTTATCTGATCATTGGAGCCATTGTAATGCCTGTCTGGATACGAAGAGTATATGCTAAAAATCCAGGAACATCAAAGGATGAAACAGCGGCTTAATCACTTCAGATTCTTGAAAAAAGCTTCCAACATTTTATTGGCAGCAATATATGGTGTGATTTTACGCTGTTTAATAGCAGCTTCTAACTCAGGCAACAGTTGTTTCACTGTATCATTTTCATAATAAAAGCTCATCAATTTGCCTTCTATATTGCTATGCATGCTTTCGACTGATTGGTTCAGGCGTTTTTGTTCGAAATAGCCATTTTGTCGGGTAGTGTCCACATAGTGCATGACCATTTCCCATACTTGATCAATATTTTGTTCTTCTAAAGCTGAGCAAGTAACAACTTTTGGATTGACACCTGAGGCTGCATTCGGAAACAGATGCAATGCGCTCTGATATTCGGCCTTTGCCTGGTTTGCCTTTACGATATTGTCTCCATCGGCTTTGTTGACAGCTATCCCATCAGCCATTTCCATGATACCTCTTTTGATTCCCTGTAATTGGTCGCCTGCACCTGAGATCAATAGCAGGAGAAAAAAATCGACCATAGCATGTACGGCTGTTTCCGATTGGCCTACGCCTACTGTTTCGACTATGATCACATCGAATCCGGCGGCCTCGCATAATATGATGCTTTCTTGTGTTTTTTGAGCTACACCACCTAAGGAACCGGCAGATGCTGATGGTCGTATATATGCCAATGGATGGGTGGCAAGGCGCTCCATACGGGTCTTATCGCCTAAGATGCTTCCTTTCGATCGTTGACTGCTGGGATCAATAGCTAATACGGCCACTTTTTTGTCTTGTCCAACAAGATGCATCCCCAATGCTTCTATGAACGTACTTTTTCCAGCTCCCGGCACACCGGTTATCCCAAGTCGAATGGCATTACCGGAATAAGGCAGACAGGCAGCAATCACTTCCTGAGCTAACTCCTGATGGCTTGGCAACACACTCTCAACTAAGGTGATGGCTTTGCTTAATAGCGTAATATCCCCTTTTTGTATTCCATTTACATAGTCTGCAACTGTGAGCTGCTCTCTCTTTCTCAGTCGTAAACGGGCTATTGCAGCCTGATTGAGATCATCAGGCTGGTCAATACCTTGATTTACTTTTAATGCACTTTCCTTTTTCATGCCTATCAATTCCTTGGCAAAGGTAAAAAGAATGCAAGAAATGATCATGGTAATTGAGGGTATAGCCGGAAAACAGATTGTAATCCTTACACCAGATTAAAAGACCTTAGATTGATTCTCGAGCTTTTAATCTTATGATACGTAAATCAGGCTTATTTTTGTCGTATTATTTTCATTTGCATGGCAGGGAAAAATCTTTCGTTTCGGAAGCATATCATCATTTTTGTCATCCTACTATTAAGTGGGGTATATCTGATGCGTATTTTTTACTTGCAGGTGATAGACCAGAATTACAAGGTTTCGTCGCAAAATAATGTGTTGCGTTTTGTCACTCAGTATCCGGCTCGTGGCTCTATCTACGACCGTAATGGAGAGTTGTTGGTGTTTAATGAGGCTGCCTATGATCTGATGATCATACCTCGTTTAGCGGTAGTCAAAGATACACTCACATTTTGTAAACTGCTTAAGATCGAACAGGATGTGTTTGTAAACCGGATTGCTAAAGCCAGGAATTATTCATCCTATAAACCTTCGGTTTTTCTGGAGCAAATTTCTAAGGAAGATTATGGATATATTGTTGAGAAGTTGTATGAATATCCGGGTTTCTTTTTTCAGTCGCGTACCTTGCGTAAATATCCATTGCCTGTTGCCGCCCATGTATTAGGAGATGTAGGTGAGGTAAGTCAAGCTGAGTTGGACAGAGATGCTCATTATCGCATGGGCGACTATATTGGCAAATCGGGTATAGAAAGTTTTTACGAAACCGTGTTAAGAGGGAAAAAGGGGATGAAGGTGGTGATGGTCGATGTGCATAACCGTGATAAAGGTAGTTTTCAGGAAGGCCGATACGACACAGCGGCAGTAACAGGGGTCTCCATAGTTTTAGGACTTGACGTTAAATTACAGGCGTATGGTGAGTTGCTGATGCAGAACAAGACTGGAAGTATTGTCGCTATTGACCCGGCGACAGGTGAAATACTTGCAATGGTTACAAGCCCGTCCTACGATCCTAACCTGTTGGTTGGACGTGAGAGAGGCCGGCATTTCAATGCGCTGATGAATGACCCGCGCAAGCCACTGATCAACCGTGCTATCAGTGGAACCTATTCGCCAGGCTCTACTTTTAAGATGATCAATGCATTAGTAGCACTTCAAAGTGGAGCTATAAACGAGCATACACAGTTTAGCTGCCAGGGACAGGCCAGTACTCCAATAAAATGCACTCATACTCATATTAGCCCGCTAAAAGTGAAAGAGGCAATCGAACATTCATGCAATCCGTTTTTCTGGAATACGTTCAGAAGTACTTTGATGAACAATAGGTTCTCAAGTCAGAAAGAAGCATATGAGTATTGGTACGAGCAAATGCGGTTATTTGGATTAGGTCAGAAATTTGACACCGATATCCCTTTTGAGCTTTCGGGTAACATCCCGTCTAAAGAATATTTCGATAAGGTGTACAGAGGCAGCTGGAATGCACTCACAGTACGATCACTGAGTATAGGGCAGGGTGAGATACTCCTTACTCCCTTACAGTTGGCTAATTTAGCAGCTACTATAGGTAATGAAGGCTTTTATTATCCGCCTCATTTGATACGAAGCGTTGAAGATGAGGCATGGCCAGCCAATGAGAATTATACTGCTGTACGAAATACAGGAGTAGAGGCCAGCCATTTCCGGTTGGTAAAAGAAGCCATGCTAAATGTGTTTGAAGGGGAAGGTGGGACAGCCCGATACTATAAAAGCCCGGCTTTTCAAGCTGCCGGAAAAACTGGTACTGTACAAAATCCTCATGGGAAAGACCATTCCATGTTTTTGGCGTTTGCACCTTTTGAAAAGCCACAAATTGCTATATCCGTGATAGTAGAAAATGCAGGGTATGGAAGTACTTGGGCAGCTCCAATAGCCAGCCTGATGATGGAGCAATATCTAACCGGATCAGTAAATCGAACAACATTGGAACAACGTATTAAAGAAGCCGACCTGAATCAGTAAGCTATGGACGGAACATCAAACATATTCAAAGACAACAGAAGCGTGTGGGCTCATATTGACTGGACTACATTGCTTATTTATTTGGTGTTGGTTTTCATTGGCTGGATCAGTATTTATGCGGCTGTTTTTGAAGAAGATCATCATAGCATATTCGACCTGACACAACGATACGGCAAGCAACTGATGTGGATTGGATTTGCAATACTACTTGGGTTTGTAGTAATACTGATAGATCCTAAGTTTTTTGTGGCATTCTCCTGGCCAATTTATTTGCTCACACTCTTTATGTTAGTGGCTGTATTATTTTTTGGGACTACTATTTCAGGGAGTAAATCCTGGTTTCAGATTGGTGGTTTTGCGGTTCAACCGGCTGAGTTTGCAAAATTCAGTACCGCATTGGTTCTGGCAGCATACCTGAGTAGTCAGCGAGCTGATATGAGCAGTCTGCGCACTAAGATTATCGCGTTTATCATAATTCTCCTGCCGGCTGCGCTGATCCTCTTGCAGTATGATACAGGTTCGGCATTAGTGTTTTTTGCGTTTATCATAGTTTTTTATAGAGAAGGCTTCCCTGCAAGGCCTATTGTATTAGCAGGTATTGCTGTGGTATTGTTTATTTTGGCTGTCATTTTCCCAACTATATATGTGTTGATTGGGCTGGCTGTAGTTTTTATAGTTGGCTTGCTATTGACAAAGCGTCGTGTTTCTACTGTTGTCTCATTGATAGCTGTTTTTCTGTTATTAGCTGCCTTTGTCTATAGCGTTGACTATATTTTTGATCATGTGTTAGAGCCTCATCAGCGCATCCGAATTCAGGTATTGCTTGGTTTGGAAGAAGACCTCTTAGGTGCAGGTTATAATGTGCATCAGTCGAAAATTGCTATTGGCTCCGGAGGATTTTGGGGCAAGGGATTCCTGAATGGGACGCAGACAAAATTTAATTTTGTCCCAGAGCAAAGCACTGATTTTATTTTTTGTACTATAGGCGAAGAATGGGGATTTATGGGTGCTTTGGTCATTATTGGCCTGTTTATCCTTTTATTGGTGAGGCTGATTAATCTGGCTGAGCGACAACGTTCAGCCTTTGCAAGAGTGTATGGATACGGCATAGTGAGCATATTGTTTTTTCACCTGGCAGTAAATATTGGAATGACTATAGGGTTGGTACCAGTCATTGGAATCCCACTCCCTTTTATCAGTTATGGCGGTTCGAGCTTATGGGCATTTACGCTTATGTTGTTTGTTTTTCTCAAGCAGGATGCCAACCGGTTGAATATATTGCTGTAAGCTTTTTCTTGTAGCAGTACCCGCAAAACATATGTTTTATCGGCAAGTCAAAAAGAGAAGGATCAACATATGATCCAGGCAATCAGCTGTTTTCAGACATGACAGCTGGCCATGCTTTTTCGGCAGCTAATTGTTCAGCTCCTTTGATTGAAAAATCTTTAGCTTCGGATATATTTTCACCATCTACATGAACTTCAATCAGATATTGTTTTTTATACCCTTCGCCTATCTCGGCTGCTACTATAAACTCAATGCTACGTTTTTCTTTCTGCCCCCACTCTAACAGCTTGCTCTTAAAGTTAAACTCACTCTTTTGCAGGGTGTCAATATCAATATGGACATCAATAATACGTCTGATCACTATGTTACGAGTGAATTGGTAGCCTTTGTCGATATAAATAGCACCGATAAACGCCTCGAATGCATCTCCATTAGCTGAGCGAAATGTGTTTTTATGTTCGCCATGAAGATGTATCCATTGATCTAACCCTAATTTTTGTGACAATCGGTTGAGTGAATTACGGCTGACAATACGCGAGCGCATCTCCGTTAGGAAGCCTTCGTTTTTATACGGAAATTTTTTAAACAGATAATCAGCTATCACAGCATTTAGAATGGCATCACCTAAGTATTCAAGCCGTTCGTTGCTTAACCTGTATCCGTTGATCGTTTCATTAGCTGCCGATCTATGCCTACAAGCTAGCTGATATAAAAAAATATTTCCGGGCACAAACCCGAAAATATTTTTTATGGATTGCGCTAATCTTCTATCGGAAGAAAAATAGATTCGTACTTTATTGGTAATAAACAAATTGTTTCGGTATTAGCTAGTTGATCTTAGATAAATGCGTACAATTTTTTATAACCTGATCTGATTATTACGGTTTGTATTTTTTGAAGATCACTGACACATTATGTCCACCAAAACCAAATGTGTTGGTCAGGGCTGCATGAATATTCCTTTTTTTAGCCGTGTGGAATGTAAAGTCCAATTTATTATCAATCTCCGGATCGTCTGTAAAATGGTTGATCGTAGGAGGTACGATATTATTTTTCACGGTTAGGATAGTTGCAATAGCTTCGATCACTCCGGCTCCGCCAAGCAGGTGTCCGGTCATTGATTTGGTGCTGTTGATCGCAATATTGTATGCATGTGGGCCGAAGAGGTTTACGATAGCTTTTGGTTCGGCTATATCGCCTACTGGTGTAGAAGTGCCGTGTGTGTTGATATGATCGATGTCTTCTTTGATCATTCCGGCGTCTTCTAAAGCCCTTTTCATACTAAGTTCTGCACCGTATCCATCAGGATGCGGGGCGGTCATATGATGTGCATCGGCCGACAGGCCTGCTCCGCCCAGCTCGGCATAAATCGTTGCCCCTCTGGCTTTGGCATGCTCGTATTCTTCGAGTATGATACCACCACCACCTTCACCTATCACAAACCCATCCCGGTCTTTGTCGAAAGGACGGGATGCTGTTGCTGGATCATCGTTACGTGTGGAAATGGCATGCATGGCATTAAATCCTCCAACACCGGCCTGATTGACTGAAGCCTCTGATCCACCTGCTACAATTGCCACAGCTTTACCGAGACGGATATAGTTAAACGCATCTACCAAGCTGTTGGCCGATGATGCACATGCCGATACAGTAGCAAAATTAGGCCCTCGCAATCCAAATTTAATCGATATATGACCTGCTGTAATATCAGCTATCATCTTTGGGATAAAGAAAGGATTGAATCTGGGAGTCCCATCACCGGTAGCAAATGCACTTACCTCATCAAAAAAGGTAGTTAGACCTCCAATACCTGACGACCATATGACACCTACTTCGTCTAAATTTGTGCCACTTCCGAGTATGCCAGAATCGAGTAACGCCTCTTCAGCAGCTATAAGGCCGAATTGGGCATATAAATCATACTTCCGGGCATCCTTGCGCTCAAAATAGTCTTTAGGATCAAAATTTTTAACCTCACAGGCAAAGTGGGTCTTAAACTTGGACGCATCAAAGCGGGTAATATTGGCAGCACCACTCACCCCCTTGATCAATGATTCCCAATAGGAAACAACAGTATTCCCAATAGGGGTGATGGCACCAATACCTGTTACTACTACTCGTTTTAGCTCCATACTAATGCATTAGCTTATCTTCTCTTTAATGTAGTTAATAGCATCACCTACGGTGGCTATCTTCTCTGCATCATCGTCCGGAATGGCAATGTTGAATTCCTTTTCAAACTCCATGATCAACTCAACTGTGTCGAGTGAGTCGGCACCAAGATCATTGGTGAAACTGGCTGTCTCAAGAATATCACCAGGTTCTACACCCAGCTTATCCACGATAATGTTTTTGATTTTGTCTCTGACTTCTGACATAATTTTAATTGTTTTATGTTAAACAAGGTTGCAAAAGTAAAATATTTTAGTCAAATAAAGCAACTAAATTAGATAAAAAATTGATATTCAGTATATATAGATTATGCTCAAGCGATTATCTCAATGATTTTGATAGATTATTCAACCACTTAATTTTCTTTTTTGTCTGTATTATCCTTCTTTCCTTCTACTATCAACACTATCTCACCTTTAATATCGCGCTGGCTGAATGTTTCTATCAGTGTTCGTAAGCTGCCTCGTATGATTTCTTCATAGATTTTGGTTAACTCTCTTGCTACAACAGCTTTACGATCATCACCCAATATTTCTGCCAATTGCGAGAGGGTTTTTAGCAATCGATGAGGTGATTCGTATAAAATGAAGGTGCTGGTATGATCTCTAAGGGCGTTGATGCGCTTCTGCCTTCCTTTTTTTTGAGGCAGAAAGCCTTCAAAACAAAAACGATCGGCTGGCAGACCCGAGCTGACCAATGCAGGCACAAAAGCAGTAGCTCCCGGCAGACATTCAACCGGAACACCCTCTTCAATGCATGCCCTGACCAAAAGAAAACCAGGATCAGATATAGATGGAGTACCTGCATCCGTCAGATAAGAAAAGCGCTCACCAGTTTGAAGACGGGCTACTAACTGAGCCACAAGCCGGTGTTCGTTGTGCTGATGATAAGCCAACATGGGTTTGCTGATACCGTAATGGTTTAATAGAATGCCTGTCTTTCGTGTGTCTTCAGCCAAAACAAGGTCAGTCTCCTCGCGCAATATCCTCAGTGCACGCAAAGTGATATCTTCTAAATTACCTATAGGACCAGGTATGAGTATTAGTTTCGACATAATGTTAGATGTAGATCATTTGATCAGATAGCCCACAGAAAAAAATATGACGTAGTGTCTGAGGAGTGTATGCCTGATAGTGTAATACAATTTCATAATGGATATCTATTCATCGGTAAGTATAGTGAATCTGGGTATATTGGAAAGATTGTCAACAAAGTGAGTCAATAAGCCAAAAAGCTGTTCATACTTAGTGAAAGGAAGACGGTTTGGAGTATCATATATATTATGGTATTGCCTGTTTTCTTTTCCCATAGTATAAATAAACACCGCTGGCACACCCATTCGGTCAAAAGGGCAGTGGTCGCTGTTGCAGGTGCGGCCACGTGCGTAAATATGCGGAAGAAAATCGTAGGTTTGGTTAAGTTGGTCAAACAGGTCGAAAGCTTGAGGTATGGTTTTGCCGTTCACTATAGTTATTCCCTCGCTTCCGGTACCGACCATATCTAAGTTGATGACAAACTTGATGTTATCCAACGAAAATGGCGGATGTTCTACAAAATGGGAAGAGCCTAATAAACCGGCCTCTTCGCCCGAAACCAACAGAAATACCATAGTATAATATGCTTTTTCGGGATGCCGGATATAATATCGTGCCAAATCCAGCACGCTTGCTGTCCCACTGGCATTATCGCTCGCACCGGCAAATAAGGCCTTAGGCCCCATACGTCCTATATGGTCGTAATGGGCTACAAACAGTATCAAGCTGTCGGGTTGATGGGTGCCTTTCACATAACCGCCTATGTTGTTGCTGATTCGCTGATGATGTAGTTGAGGCTCAGCCTGAATAAAAATAAAACGTGAATCGGGAGGGAGTTTTGATGAGGTTACTTTTAGGCGTACTTGCCCTGGTTCAAACTGGGTAGTTGATACATGCCACCATAAATTGTCCGGTTCGGGATGAAGCAGGGCAGGCACACCAGGTAACCCATCACGGTATGCTCTTGACAGATGCTCTGGAATGACTACCATCTTAGCAGCTAAATCAGTAGTATCAATCAGTAGGTAAATACTTTCAGTTTTTGTGATAGAATCGGGTAGCCATATCAACTCGTACCTTTCATGTATAGCACTTTGAGCCGGATGCAACACAAAATCCTTTCCAGGAAACAGCCGATTCTTATCAATCTTGATATGTATATTGCCTGGGAAGGTGTTTACGTCGAATGAATATTCTTGTGAATATTGATCCCACAAAGGAAGCAGACCTGCTTTTTTCATCTCGCGGGCCAGAAATCGGGCTGCTTTGTGATCACCACCTTTAAAATAGCCACGTCCGTGAAATGCAGGTGAAGCTAATCGTCCAACGGTTTTATGTACATAAGCTCTATCCTGACCAATTGAGTGAAAACCAAATAAAAAAACTAATATAACACAAAAAATATATTTCATTTCATCGGTTTAAAGATTTGTGATTGGTAGTGTTCTTCTCTGTATTTCTTACACATAACTTAAAGGAACGCATATTGGAAAGGATAGGTTTTCGTTTTTTCAGTATCATCCTTCAAGTTTTCGTGCGATCAGTTGCGCCAGTTTTTCTTTAGCCTCGGATTCAACAGGCCAGCTGTGAGCTACACTGAGTTCGATGAGATATGTACGAGCTCCGTTTAGGCTTTGAAAGCTGTTCAGCTCTTCAATTGCTTGATTATATGCTTTTAAGCTGCCACCAAATAGTTCGTTGATAAATAAAAATTTCTCATTTATGCCTATGGCCTGTCGTAGATCGGGTATTGCTGTTTGCTCTAAACGAGCTGCTATGCTGTTATCCGGCTGTTCGGCCAATTTATCGGCAATGCTCTCGCTGTAAAACGAGCTGAACAAATCGGGAGACGGTTGAGCAGCTTTGTCGCTAACAGGTTTGGGAATTATATCTATTTCTTTTTTGGGAGCCTTGTGAGTTTGAGATTCGGTGTTAACGGTAGTATTTGATTCATCTACAGCAGTTTGATCAGATACAGGGTGTGGAGTAGATACTTCCGCTTGCTGTGCCTTGTCTTCTAACTGATTAAGAGTTCTGGTAGTGATATCGGCTTTTTCAGCAGGTATTTGTGCCGGTTTTGAGTCGGTTTGAGGGTAAGTCGGATCCATATCAGTGGGATATAGCCTTTTTGTTTCCATATCAAAGACCATCTCATAAATATGGCGTAGTGCGTGTAAAAGGCTTTCTTTCTCAATTGGATGCAGTGCTTTATCCCTTTGGAGGTGATAGCTTACCTGATCTTTCAAGTCATCAACTGCTTGAAGGATTTTTTCTATGAGTTTAGAGTTTTGTGTAGGTTCCATTTTTTTTAAGGTGTCAAAAAACCGATTCCTATGTATATTTGTAAAATGTAAAAATAAGAAGTTCTGCAATTCTTGCCTTATGTTTTTAGAAAAAGAAACCAACAATACATCGGGTAGTGGATGGATTGAAGTGATATGTGGCTCTATGTTTTCTGGTAAAACGGAGGAGTTGATCCGTCGCTTGAACCGTGCACGTATTGCCAAACAAAAGGTTGAAATTTTTAAACCTGAATTAGATAAACGCTATAGTGAGGCAGATGTTGTATCGCATGATGCGAATGCTATACGGTCTATACCGGTTCAAAGCGCCTCGCAGATATTGTTTTATGCCGGTGATTGTGATGTGGTAGGTATTGATGAAGCTCAGTTTTTTGATGCAGAGTTGACAGCAGTTTGTAATCAATTGGCTGATATGGGAATACGTGTTATAGTGGCTGGTTTGGATATGGATTTTTCGGGTAAGCCGTTTGGACCTATGCCACAATTGCTGTCCGTAGCCGAATATGTTTCCAAGGTACATGCGATCTGTATGCGGTGTGGTAACTTAGCCCATTATTCATTTCGTACTATTGCCAGTGATAAATTAGTCATCCTGGGAGAAACGGAAAGTTATGAGCCTTTATGCCGCTCATGTTACAATAAGGCCACTCGTCAATCCGATCCAACACACAAAAAGGATAGCTAAGTCGGTGAGGTTTTATATTTTTGCATGTTAAAATCATAATATACTTACTATGAGATTAGGAATTATTAGCTTGTTGTTGATGGTAACAACTTCTTTATCAGCTCAGCATCAAAAAGAAACATTAGTTTTGATCAAGACCCCTTATGGCGAGATAACGGCCAAACTGTATAACGATACTCCTCAGCATAGAGATAATTTTCTCAAGCTGATACAGCAGGGATGGTATGATCAGAGTCCGTTTCATAGGGTCATCAATAACTTTATGATACAAGGCGGATCCAACAAAGAAGGGAAAAATGACCCTGGTTATACGGTTGCTGCCGAGTTCAAATCGCATTATATTCATAAAAAAGGAGCATTGGCTGCAGCCCGCTTATCCGATCAGTTGAATCCCGAGAAACGTTCGTCCGGCTCACAGTTTTATATAGTTCAAGGGAAAAAATATCAGGCAAACGATCTGAGAATGATGAGCCAACGCACCGGATTCAATTATACGGAAGAGCAGATCCGAACCTATGCTGCTCAGGGTGGTACTCCCCATTTAGACGGACATTATACTGTCTTTGGTGAAGTGATAGACGGCTTTGAAGTGATCGACAAGATAGCTGCCGTAAAAACGGGAGAAGCCGACCGGCCGCTTACCGATGTTCGTATGACTATTGAAATCGTTGATTAAACATGCTAACAAATTGATACTCACCTCTTATGAAAGAGAAAATAATAGAGCTGTCGAAACAGATCCGACAGTTTGATCCACAAAACAAACAGCAACTTGAAGAGTTTAAGATCAAATTTCTGAGTAAAAAAGGGATGATCCCTTCCTTATTTCAGGAGTTCAAGCAGGTGCCTCCTGAAGAGCGAAAAACTATCGGCATTTTACTCAACGAATTAAAACAGTTGGCACATGAACATCTTGAAGCAAGCGCATTGAAATTTGAAGAGATAGTATCGCAAACCGTTCAAATTGATACCAGTCTGCCAGCTGCTTCGATCACAGGAGGACGACATCCTATCTCTATCGTAAGCCGTGACATCAACACTATATTCGAGCGTTTAGGCTTTGTAATAGCTGAAGGACCTGAGATAGAAGACGATTTTCATAATTTTACTGCACTGAACTTTCCGGAAGAGCATCCGGCCCGTGATATGCAGGATACATTTTTTATTGCAAAATCGCCGGACATTGCCTTGCGAACACATACCTCAAGCGTGCAAGTAAGGGTTATGGAACAGTCGCAGCCCCCTATCCGTATCATAGCACCCGGAAGGGTGTTTCGCAACGAAGCAATATCGGCAAGAGCACATTGTATCTTCCATCAGGTCGAAGGATTGTATATTGATAAAGAGGTGTCGTTTGCCGATCTCAAACAGACGTTGTTTTATTTTGCACGTGAGTTTTTTGGAGCAAATACGAAAATACGCTTCCGGCCTTCCTATTTCCCGTTTACCGAAACGTCGGCCGAGATGGATGTCTCATGTAATATATGTGGTGGAAAAGGCTGTACGGTATGTAAATATAGTGGATGGGTTGAGATACTCGGCTGCGGAATGGTCGATCCTAATGTGTTGGAAGCATGCAATATCAATCCGGAAATATATAGCGGATATGCATTCGGGATGGGGATAGAACGAATTGCAATGATGAAATATCAGATCAACGACTTAAGGCTGTTCTTTGAAAATGATATGCGATTCCTCTCACAGTTTTCCAGCTTAGTCTGAAACTAATAAAACAGTACCGATTGTAAAGATCAATCTATACTAATAGTGTATGTAGCATGCGGGTTCTAAGCTGATTATCCCGGTGCTCAATATGTGTTTTCTGTATAATCTTTTCTTATATTAAATGATGAAACCTGAAAGGGAAGAAGTAAACCAGTACTTTTGCCTTTGATTGTATGTTGTCGTACGAAAAAAAACCTACAGTTGAATGAAAAATAAGTTGGGATATTTGTCAGTAATATTAGCACTTTATCTTTGGCAACCTATGAGTCAGGCTCAGTCATACAACACGCCTATTACGGATCCCGTACGTTCGCAGGAAATACTGATAGACCTTATTGACAGAGATGGGTTGATGAGTGGCGAGATGGGAGAAAGTTTTTTGGAATATTATGATGACTACCATCCTGATCAGGCTGTGTTAGCTTCGTTGCGTCCTTTGATGGAAGGTTTAGTCATTACCATAGTATTGGGTACATGGTGTGGTGATAGCAAAGAACAGCTACCCCGCTTTTTAAAACTACTTGACCAATTACACTATCCAACTGATGAGATGCTTATGATAGGGGTTGATTCGGACAAATCAGCCCGGGCTTTTGATGTCAGTGGATTTGATATTGAACGGGTTCCGACTTTCATATTTTATAAGAGCGATATAGAGATAGGGCGTATTGTTGAATCGCCTGAGGTAAGTTTAGAAGCAGACTTGCTGAAAATCGTGCAATAGCTTAGTATGGTTTCATCGAAAGAGATTGTTGAAGGATGAGAATCTTTAATCAAATCAATGACTTACAATCTGTGTTGCAGGCTGAGCGCAAGCGGACTCGTTCAATAGGATTTGTTCCTACTATGGGAGCCTTGCACGAAGGCCATCTGGCATTGATGCGTAGCGCAAAAGCCGAGAACGAGCTATTGGTAGCAAGTATTTTTGTGAATCCTATTCAGTTCAATAATTCTATTGATCTTGAGAAGTATCCACGCAATCTACAGGACGATATTCGGCTTCTTGAATCGGTAGCCTGTGATGTGTTGTTTAGTCCATCAGTTGAAGAAATGTATCCCGAGCCTGTAACCACTCAATATTCTTTTGGGTCTTTGGAAGAGGTGATGGAAGGCGCTTTTCGGCCCGGTCATTTCAATGGGGTGGCTGTTGTGGTTCATAAATTGTTTGAAATAGTTCAGCCTGATAAAGCCTATTTTGGTGAGAAAGATTTTCAACAGTTGGCTATTATCCGTGAGCTTGTCAGACAATATTCCTTACCTGTTGACATTGTTGCCTGCCCTACCATACGTGAGGCTGACGGCTTGGCAATGAGTAGCCGAAATCAGCGTTTACTGCCTGCGGAGCGCGTTATTGCACCTAAAATCTATCAAATATTGAAGAAAGGAGCCAGCTTGCGTAATGTGCTTAGTCCAAAAGAGATGCGCATATGGGTGCGCACGCAACTTGAGAAGATAGATGGATGTATGATAGATTATGTAGAGATTGCAGATGACATTGAGCTACAACCAATTGAACACTGGAACCAGTCAATAGGGGCACGCCTGTTTGTTGCATTGTTTTTAGGTCAAGTGAGACTGATAGATAATATAAGAATATTTTAATACTTTTGCTGCCGGCTTTGTAGCCGTATTTCATAGTTGACATATGATGAATATCGAAGTAATGAAATCGAAGATCCATAGGGCTACCATTACGCAGGCCGATCTGAACTATATTGGTAGTATCGCAATTGACCAAGACCTTATGGATGCTGCCAATCTTATTGAAAATGAGCGGGTACATATTTATAATATCACTAATGGCGAGCGTTTGGAAACCTATGTGATCAAAGGTAAACGTGGTAGCGGACTTGTCTCGCTCAACGGTGCTGCTGCCCGAAAAGCCGAGGTAGGCGATAAGGTGATCATTGTATCATATGCCAGTATGGAATTTGAAGCGGCAAAATCCTTTAAGCCGTATATTATCTTCCCCGACGACGACAATAAAGTATAACCCGATACTTGAAGAATAAATTACTTAACATAGGCAAATATTTAGGGTTCTTAGCCTTAGGTGTTTTTCTGTTCTGGTTGAGTTTTCGTAAGATAGACATCAGCCTGATATGGCATGAACTCTCAGAAGCTAACTATCTGTGGGCATTTGTAGCCTTGTTGATAGCCGGCCTGTCGCATGTGTTTCGTGCCATGCGCTGGAACCTCATGATAGGAAGCATGGGATATACGACCAGGTTATCTACTACTTTTTTTGCGGTGATGATCGGATATCTCGCCAACACAGCAGTACCACGTATGGGAGAATTTATGCGGTGCGGAGTGCTGACAAAAAAAGATAAGATCCCATTCAATACCTTGTTTGGTACGGTGATATCCGAACGACTGTTCGATATGCTGGTCTTGCTGATACTGATGACAACCGTCATATTCGGGCAATGGACAAGGTTAGGCGACTTTGTGATGCAATGGATAAGACCTTTTGTCGCAACAATTGGCAGTCAGGCTGTATGGCTATTGGTAATAGCTGTGATAGCGTTGATAGTGATAGCGATAGGGTTATTTTTTTATCTCACCCGTCGAAAACAGCTAAACCGCTTTCCGGGTTATAAAAAGATGTATGCATTGATTTCAGGTTTTGCTCAGGGTGTCAAGACGATCATACAGGTCAGACAAAAGGGTTTGTTTCTGCTTTATACTTTATTGATCTGGCTAAGCTATGCCTTAATGGTGTATATTCCGTTTTTTATGTTTCCCGAAACCGACACTCTTAGTCCGATGGCAGGTGTTACACTACTTGCTTTAGGCAGCTTAGGGATGGTAGCACCCGTACCCGGAGGTATAGGAGCTTATCATTTTATCACTAATTCAGTATTAACAAGCTTATACGGGATTTCCGCACATATTGCAGGAAGTTTTGCCGTCATCACACATGCCGGTCAAACTCTACTGAATGTGATAGTTGGATCAGTTGGATATTTAATCTTATTTTTGAAAGGTACTAACACAACGAAGAATGACTAATTTAGATATACTGCAACAAAGGATTTATGATACCGGACGGCTTGAGAAGCAAGTAGCTATCTGGCGTTTTCTGCAGAAGAAGATCGTATTCACCAATGGCTGTTTTGATCTGATACATCCCGGGCATATAAGCTATCTAAGTCAGGCTGCTGATTTAGGTGATGTGTTGATCATTGGCTTGAACACCGATACATCGGTTCGAGAGTTGAAAGGTAAGGGACGACCGGTCATCCCGCAGGAAGGCAGAGCTTTAACTCTGTCGGCTATGAGGTTTGTTGATGCGATAGTGCTTTTTGATGAACCAACACCTATTGAGTTGATTCGATTAGTGCAACCCGACATATTGGTGAAAGGGAAAGACTATAAAACAGAGGAAATAGTAGGCTACGATTTTGTGATAAAAAGTGGAGGAAATGTTGTAACCATCGACTTGCTTGAAGGCTATTCAACAACAGCTATCTTAGACAGTAGAAACTCAGAATAGTACTGTACAACTGATAAACAGCCTTTTATCTATCTGATTAGCTATTCTTCTTTGCGCTCTGGCAATCTCGACATAACATAGGTTCCAATGATACCAACGGCAAAAAGAACTATGCGTATCGTCCAGGACTTGAGGAAAACAAAAGATGAAATAAATATCATTACCCACATCATGCTGACAGCCCGTATTTTAGCACGTACGCTCATGCCTTTGCTGAAATCGCGTATATAGCCGCCAAACAGCCTGTGATCCAGAAGCTTTTGTTGCAATTTCTTAGAACTTCTCGAGTACAGATAAGCAGCTAAAAGTAAAAAAGGGGTAGTAGGTAAACCCGGAACGACTATTCCTATCATGCCGATAAGCAATGATAACGATCCTAATAAGATGAAGACTGTCTTTTTCATCGGCTTAAAACTCTATGATCTCCAGTGTGTTAATCAATCCTAAAATTATAAATCGATGAAATTGCTCCGCTCTCCCATAATTTCTTCTCCTCAGTTTTTATGAGAAAACGACGATTAGAAAATCAAATTCCATTTTATGTTGTTTGAAGTATTTACGCTATTGGTTGCCGGCTTGTTTACTTGTTCAGGCTTTTTCCGATTCGGAATAAAAGTCGAAGAACTCCGGGCTTAGTTCGGCCATAAATGCTTCTGCTTTTTCTACCATTGATCGGGAGCCTATAAACAAAGGCGAGCGTTGGTGAATGTGCTCGGGTTGTATATCCAATATCCTACGGAATCCATCCGATGCTTTGGCACCGGCTTGCTCGGCTATGAAAGCCATAGGGATACATTCATACAGCAGACGTAGTTTGCCGGCAGGGTTTTTCTTGGTCCCGGGATAAATATAAATACCGCCACGAAGCAAATTGCGATGAAAATCGGAGATCAACGATCCAATATAGCGTGTGGTGTATGGACGATTAGTAGATGGATCATCTTCTTGGCAATATTTGATATATTTTTTCACGCCGTCAGGAAAATAAATATAGTTGGCCTCATTGATGGAGTAAATAGTTCCCGGATCTTTGATTCTCATGTTTTCATGCGAGAGGAGAAAAATCCCACAAGTAGGATCGTATGTAAAACCATTTACTCCATCGCCTGTAGTATATACTAACATGGTGGAAGAACCATAAATAATATATCCGCCGCATACTAATTCGGTGCCGGCTTGCAGCACATCCTCCATAGTGATGGTATTTCCCATTGATTTGCGCCTATAGATAGCAAAAATGGTACCTATGGGGACATTCACCTCAATGTTTGAAGAACCGTCAAGCGGATCAATCGCAACAATATATTTGGCATTGGCGGCTATATTGTCTTCAAAAACTATCACATCTTCGTTTTCTTCGGATATCATAGCTGCACATTGTTTGCCATTGCCAAGTGCTTTGATGAACTCATTATTGGCAATAACGTCTAATTTCTTTTGGCTTTCGCCCTGCACATTGGTAGAGCCGTGCGTTCCTAATATACCAGCCAGACCTGCTCTGTTAACATCGCGGTTGACAATTTTGGCTGCAATACTGATATCGTTCAGTAAATGAGAAAATTCACCAGTGGCATGACCGAATTTCTCACGTTGTTTCCAGATGAACTCGACTAAGGTTTTCATGGGTTTCAGTGTGTTGGTGTATTATTTTCCATAAGCTTCATACAGCAAATATATTACTTTTGTTGGGCAGAAACAAAAACATTAAAAATCCTCTATGTTTAAGGTGTTTAAGTTTGGTGGTGCATCCATCAAAGATGCCCAAGCCATACGAAATATTGCGATGATCCTACGCCAATCATCCTACAAAAGATTAGTGATCGTGCTCTCGGCTATGGGGAAAAACACCAATGCATTGGAAGCTATTTTACATACCCGGCGCACTCAAAGTAACGACCTGCCATTGCTGTTGGAAAATCTGAAAACCTTTCATCTGAATATTTGCCATGAATTGTTCGACACATGTCCCAAGGATCTGCAACTAATTCTTGAAAGCTATTTCTCGAAATTGATTGACCATTTGGATCAGTACGCCGACGCAGCCTACGACACCCACTATGATCAAACTGTAGTTTTTGGTGAGCTGATGGCTACAAGTATCCTTGCATATTATCTGAAAGAGACAGGATTTGATTTAGTGCATGCTGATGTGCGTGAGCTGATACATACTGACCGTTCGTTTCGGGCGGCCCGTGTTGACTGGGATAAGACTGTAGATGCTTTTCACAAATTGGTGCAACAGGAAACTGCTTCCATCATCCTTATTCAAGGCTTTATTGGCGGGACATCTGACGGTTTTTCTACTACATTAGGTCGTGAAGGCTCCGACTACTCTGCTGCCATTGCAGCTTATTGCCTGCAAGCTACTGATGTCACTATCTGGAAGGATGTGCCGGGACTTCTTAATGCCGATCCCAAACGATTTGAGAAAACGGTGAAGCTACACCAACTTTCATATCAGGAAGCTATTGAGCTGGCATATTACGGAGCTAGCGTACTGCACCCTAAAACACTCAAGCCTCTACAAAATAAAAACATACCTTTATATATACGGTCATTCCTCAACCCGCAAAACCCGCCCACCGTCATAGATCATCAATCCGAAATGGATATGGCTGTGCCATCTTTTATAGTGAAAGATAATCAGATGTTGGTAAGCATACATACACGCGATGCCTCATTCATGGATGAACAGCGGTTACACTATTTATTTGGGGTGCTGCACAGAATAGGGATACATGCACATCTGATACAGATATCAGCTTTGAGCCTTTCCATCTGTTCGGATGAAGTGAAAACAAAGCTGCAAGCTTTGCTCACAGAGTTGCGAGATGGCTATTTTGTACGATACAATACTGGTCTCCAGCTGTTTACAGTGAGGCATTATAATGGACATGAACAGCTGTTTGATGAGTTTGTGAAAGGCAAAGAAGTGTTGCTCGAACAACGAAGCCGTTTGACACTGCAACTTGTGCTGAGAAACTAACAAAGTTATTCCTCAACCCTATCGGTGTGCTGCGATACTTCTGAAAAGGTTTCCTGATTAGCATAAAATACATCCATGACTACTATGATAGCCATCAAGCCCCATACGGGAACGGATAGTTTATCGGTATCCAAGAAGTTGTTGAGAAACCCATGCACAAAATAACTGATCAAAGCTAAAGTTGCTGAGAGAGATAGTACTCTGACTTCTTTTGATCGGGCTTTTTGATATGTTTTTAATCCTCTGTAGATCATCGTTCCCACTAATAGAAAAACCAACAGCATTCCGGGCATCCCCATTTCCGATAACGGTCCTATATATTCGCTATGTGCGTTACCCATATCACCGGCATTGGTGCTAATAATAGTTTTTTCTTTTGATCGCTGGAAAGGGCCATAGACAAACTGATAGGTACCGGGTCCCCATCCGAAGAACGGCCGTTCGTGATATAGACGTAAAGCTGCCTGCCACCTGTTGATGCGTTCTAAATTGGAAGCGTCCGACGAAATATTATACATCGACTGAACGTGCTCAACTATATCGGCTGAGGAATCCTGTTTGTTTTTTTCCATTACATCTAATATCTGATGTTGGAAGGTGAAGATTATAGCAATGAAAAGTCCAAATGTGATAGCCATCCACCGAAACTTAATTCGTAATCGTACAGCTATTAAGACTATGAGAGCGACTGCTATGCTCAGCCAGGTGGCACGGCTTAAAGAAAGGACTACAGCTATCGTGAGCAAGAAAACCATCAGTAATACTCCGGTTTTTTTTATGGCACTCAGACCTGGGTAAAACATATAGCCAACCGTCATAATCAGGAATATAGCTAATGCAGCGCCGTAGGCGGTATGGTCGTTATACAATGGCGACATCACCCAGTGCGCCGATTTATCGCTGAATCCATACTGAGCATGATGAGCTACGGTGTAAATGATGACGATAACCAACGCACTATTATAAAGCCATACAAACCAATGAATATTATTGGGCTTCTTGAATACCATGGCACCAACAAAAAAAGCCGGTATTACAAACCATAAATAAGATATGAGATGTTTTATTGAAACAACCGGTAGCTCACTAGTCAAGGTAGTGATAAACATCCAGAACAGTATCAGATAGATAACCCATGCGATGGGGTGATTGGCTACAGCCCGGTCGTAGCTCCTTTCGTGAAGCAACTTGGCGATAAACAAAACCATGATACCTATCAGCAAAGGTTCAACAGGAAGGCTGATTCCCAAGCCGGCTTCTAAATTTTGTACTTCAATGGATAATGGAGTAAGAAAACTGATCAGCAGCAACACCTTGTCCAATGAAAACACATATAAGAGCAATATTCCTAATACTAATGGGAGCGCATAAAAATAATACACTCCTTTTTCTATGACCAAAAAAAGGCTCACGGCAAGAAAAAAGGCTGCCGCAAGATAAATCCAGGCTATTTTAGTACGTTCGGTCAAAATATTAGTGTTAGGCTTCTTTGGTGAGAAAGGCAGTCTTGTTGTCAAGTAAGAAAATAATCAACAGGCTTAATAGAAAAGCACCTAAGCCCGATAGTGCCACAATGATCCACCGAACGGGAAACACTTTTTTATCCGACGGAAAAGGCTTGCTGATAATATTGGAATAAGTAAGCTTCGCATGAATAAATCGCTGAGCTGTTTCCAGATCAAGCTTTACGGAAACAAAGCTGGTAGCCTCTGCTTCCAACATTTCAATAAGGGTGATCATCTCACCCCCATAATTTGCCATGTTGCGTTTGATTTCGTCCACTGCTTTGGTGTTGATACTAGTAGTGCTGGCTCCCATAACTGTACGCAAGTACCCGCGCATGATTTCCTGCGATTGCATCGTATAATCAACCAATCCATATTCAGTACCCAAAATACGCATCCGTGCCTGCAACGAATCAATCACATGCTTTTTATCAGCTAACTGTTGCTCATACATCTCCACCACCTCGCTATACTTGAGCTTGTGCAGATTACCCACTTTTAAGTCGTACTGATTTAGAATCTCATGTGCCATAGCTGCTGCACGCTCAGGGTCTTTGTCACGCACGATAATAGAAATAGCTTCGTAAGGTGTTTTCTTGATTTTGACGTTCTGACTGTATTTATACAACACAGTAGTACGCATGTACTTGTAGTTCGGATCAATCTTATAAACCTCTAATAGGTTGAATTTTTCAATGATAGAATCTGTAATATCCTGACCTTGAATAATCTGTAACATTTGTTCTGTTTCACTCTCATCGGAATAGCTCATGATATTGGACGGATAAGCCACCGCTTCCGATTTATAGAGGGGCGTAATGAAAAAAGGACCTGAAAAAATGGCTCCCAGAATGGCTGCAATCAAAGTTATGATAACCAAGTGCTTACGCCATTTGATGATCAGGCCTACAAGCGATGTGTTATTAAAATAATTATCCATAATACTCCAATATTGTGTGTTGTTAGGTTTTAATGCTTTTGCGTACTTTGTTTTTAATCGTTTCAGTTTGGTATTGACCCTGTGGGAGGAAAATAGCTTGAGGGCTTTTTTTTTTCATGCGTATGATGTTGAACCTGATCGGTGATAATCACTGTGATCAGGGCAATCAGCAAGGTGGAAAATATGCTGATAGCCACTATGAGCCAGCGTATAGGGTACGACTTACGCTCGGCTTCAAAGGCTGATGTAACAACAAACTTATGAGGTAGGTTTTGGGTAGCATCCACTTTAGCCTCCTCATATTTTGCTTTGATCTGTGAGAGTTGCTTACGCTCATGCTCAAGCATATCACGTAAAGACACATAGGCACCACCATATTTGCTAAGAAGGTCTAACTTGGCATAGAGTGACTGTATTCCGCTGCTGTTGTTTCTGGCTAATTCAATGGCTAACTGCCGGTTGATCATCTCAGCCTGGCTTTCGTAATCGTGTATCCCTAAACGACGAATGGCATTCAGAGAGTCCTCCATGCTGTTCACCTCATCACGTAGCTTGAAATATTCGGCTTCTACAATATGAAAAGCTCTGATAGCTAGTTCTTTTTGCATCACATTCATGGTAGAATCGAAGAGCTCAGCTATGTCGTTGGCAATATTGGCGGCAATGACAGGCTCTTTGTCGAAAACCGTAATTTTTACTGCCATATATTCTGTGCGCCTGAACTTGATCCTGTTTTCGTATTCCTTATATAATTTAGTGAACCGATAGTTGACTCCTTCATGGATGTTGTAGTGTTTCATCAAGTCGTATTTCTCGATGATCCGATCACGTATCTTGTTGGAGTTCAGTATCTGCAGCATCCGCTCTGTCTGTTCATCCTCGCCAAACTCCAATAAATCCTTATTGCTGTTAAAAGTGGTACTTAAAAGCGATTTGGAGATAGAATTAGATGAAGTTGGATACAGGATGACCGTTGACTTATACAGAGGAGTGATAAAAATCGGACTGCTAAACAGCCAGGCTAATAATGTGGTGGCTACCGCTACAATAATGAACACTTTTCTGTACCTGATAATCAGATTGACCAGATGAAAACTATTCATGGCAGGTCCGTTGGAATTTTGCATCTTTTTTGTCTTACAAAAGGACGTCAAAATTAAAAAATATATTGAACACTAAGTAAAAGCTACAAAAAGAAGTGAAAATACTTGGGAATAATCAAGTTAAGTCAGTTCCTGAGCTGAAACCATCAACTTTTTCAGGTTTTGAATGCATATCATACGCGTTAGAAACACTAATAAAAATGATGCGACAGCTGCTATGATAAAATTGAGTTTCCAGTCGAAAGGAAGTAAAAGGCTTCCAAAAGTAACTGCGAAAAGTAAGATAATGAAAACTACTAATCGCCACCAAAAACTAATTCCAAATCGCAGGTTGAACACCTTTCGGGCTATCAGAAACTGTATTAAAGCTGTTGTTATTTGAACGCCCAAGCTTGCCCATGCTGCCCCAATAGCTTGAAAACCTGGTATTAAGAGCAGGTTAATTGCCACATTGATTATTACTCCTATGGATGCTACGATATTGAGAGTCTTTAAGCTTCCATTGGCAGTTAGCAAGGTGCCGAAAATATACGTAGTGGAAATTGCTACAAAGCTCCCCATCAACAGACGAAATACCGTTGCAGACTGATCAATACGGAATGTGAAAACAGCTATGCTCTCCCCCTCACGCAAGCCATACAACAACGACATCAGATTATTGCTGTAAGCTATCGCAAGAACTGCTACTACCAACGACATGGAAAGCATGATACCAAAAGAGAGCTTGACCAACTGATTAACCGATTGACCCTGCTTGATCATAGACGAAAACATGGGCAACAATAATACCGAAAACAACAACGAAATATTGTTACCCGCATCCAACAGCCTGAATGCTTTCCCGTAAATACCGGTCTGCACATTACCTATACCCTCGGGTAACATCCGTTCGAGCAATACGGGCTCTAATCGATTATAAAAACTCATCAATAAGGCTAACAAGGCAAAAGGCAGGCTTTTTCTAATGATCATCAGCATAAAAGGCCGATGAAATCGCAGCTTGAATGAACCTGAATGCCTGATAACAAAAAATAAAGCTGCTAACATGGTCAGCAGATACGATAAGGTTTGCGCATACACAAACCATTCGATGCGAAACGGAGCAGGTAACCATCCCGACCATAGCAATATGCTACATATGAGGATCATCAGTACCCTGTCTAAAACCGAAAAAAAGCTATCAGTTTTAAATAGCAGCAACCCGCTAATGTTTGACCGCAAATAGAGAATAAACGACAGCAAGACCTGGTTAACTCCTATCCAGCCAAGTAGATATAAATGCTGGCCTCTGTATCCAATAGCTAATCCTATGACAAAGATCAGTACTCCATAAAAAGCTGATAACAGTATTTTCAGACTGGCAATACCGGTAAAATGCTTGGATAAAAGATGTTTGTTTTGAGCAATATTTCGATTGTTGAAATTGGTGATACCCATATCCAACAGTATGGTAAACAGAAAAGTAAAACTGAAAACCGAAAGATAAATCCCGTAGGTTCCATCGCCTACCGTGTTTTGCACACTTCGGTCAATCCCTAATATCCAGAATGGCTTGATCAACAGATTGAGCGATAACAACAGCACTAAATTCTTGATGAACTGTTTCTGCATAGGCTAAGTGTGAGGCATCATACAATAAAACAATAACACATCTCGTATATTTTGACAAGACTTGTTTTGCCAGCCTAACGTTGCATAGGTGGCTCGCAAATACCTCTTTTTGTCGCTAAGAACAGCAGCTTTCAGCATGCATTTCTAGTTAAAAGATGAAATGAAATTCGGATATTTGCCACAAAGTTACACTAATGTCCGATTAAAAAGATAGCTATCAAGATCACTGTCAGATTCTGTAGTAGTTCCTGAATGATCATATCATTGATGGAACAGATTTTAAGATTCTGGCGATAGTACTAAAGTGTTGTCTTATTAATTCGGTACGACTAAAATTGTTGTCATTGAAGATTGCTGTTAATACTCGTCTTTTGTTACCCGATAAGTTAGAAGGTATTGGGTGGTTTACCTTTGAAACGCTACGACGTATTGTAGCCTCACATCCTGAGGTGAAGTTTTATTTTTTGTTCGATCGAAGTCCTGATCCAAGTTTTATATTTGGACCTAATGTAGAGGCGGTAGTGTTGAAACCGCCGGCTCGTCATCCTTTTTTATATGTGATATGGTTTGAATGGGCTGTCAAACGGGCATTGGATAAGATACAGCCTGATCTTTTCCTCTCGCCCGATGGATACCTTAGCTTAGGTAGCACTATTCCCTCATTATCAGTGCTTCATGACCTGAATTTCGAACACTTTCCCGACGACTTGCCTCTGTTGGCCCGGTGGCATTATCGAAGCTTCTTTCCGCGTTATGCCCAAAAGGCTGCTCGTATTGCTACTGTGTCAGAGTTTTCGAAACAAGACATCATGCAGCAGTATGGTGTACCTGCCGAAAAGATTGATGTCGTATATAATGGAGCCAATGAGTTATTTTCTCCATTGACGATTGAGGAGCAGCAAGCTGTACGCCAGCGTTATAGTGAGGGGCATCCGTATTTTTTGTTTGTAGGCGCTTTGCATCCACGTAAAAACTTAGTACGCTTGTTTCAGGCTTTTGACTTATACCGCAGCCAAAGCAACCAGCAGGTGAAACTGCTGATAGTAGGCGAGAAGATGTTCCGAACTAAGGCTATCAGCCAAACGTATGAAGGCATGACATATAAAGATGAGGTGTTGTTCTGTGGTCGTATGGGTACCAGCGAGCTGCATAAGATCACCGCTTCTGCTTTGGCTATCACTTATGTGTCTTATTTCGAGGGGTTTGGTATCCCTATCGTTGAAGCATTCCGGTGTGGCGTACCGGTAATCACTTCTAATGTTACTTCTATGCCGGAGGTGGCAGCAGAAGCAGCTCTGTTGTGCGACCCCTATAGCGTTGAATCTATTGCAGAAGCGATGGAAACTATGGCAACAGATGCAGAACTGCGCAATCAGCTTGTTGAAAAAGGAATGGAACGAAGCCATATCTTTACATGGGATGCGGCTGCCCAACGACTGTGGAACAGCATCTCAATGGCATTGACACAATCCAAAAAATAACACATATGAATATTTTATTGCTTGGATCAGGAGGGCGTGAACATGCAATGGCCTGGAGACTTCAACAATCGGAGGCACTGCATAAACTCTACATTGCACCCGGCAATGCAGGCACTTCAGAATTAGGCGTCAACCTGCCGGTAGATGTCACTGATTTTGAACAAATCCGACACTATATCATAGAAAAAGATATCCAGATGGTTGTAGTAGGGCCTGAACAACCTTTGGTAGATGGGATAGCCGATTTTTTCCTCAACGACCCTTTGCTGCAATCTATTCCTGTGATAGGACCTACGGCAGCAGGCGCCCGATTGGAAGGGAGCAAGGCTTTTGCAAAAGCGTTTATGCAGCGACATCAAATTCCAACAGCACGTTATATAGAGGTTGATAGTGATAATTTAGAATCAGGACTTGAGTTTTTACGGCTGATGCAACCACCATATGTGTTGAAAGCTGATGGATTGGCTGCCGGAAAAGGGGTGTTGATCATTGATGATATGACAGAAGCGGAAAAAGAATTACGACTGATGCTGAGTGGTAAGTTTGGTTTAGCCAGCCGGAAAGTCGTAGTAGAAGAATATCTTACTGGTATTGAACTGTCCGCATTTATAATAACCGATGGGATACATTACAAAATGTTGCCCTCGGCAAAAGATTATAAACGAATAGGGATCAATGACACTGGTCCCAACACTGGTGGTATGGGCGCCGTCTCGCCTGTGCCCTTTGGCGATAAGACCTTTCTTGAAAAGGTGGAAGAACAAATTGTAGTACCAACCATTAACGGACTGAGATCGGAAGGGATACTTTATAAAGGATTTTTGTTTTTTGGCCTGATGAACGTGAAAGGTCAGCCATTTTTGATTGAATATAATGTCAGGCTTGGGGATCCGGAAGCAGAATGTATACTGCCGCGTATCACTACCGACTTTGTGGAGTTGCTGCAATCAACGGCTACAGGCGAATTAAATAGTCTGAAGCTGCAAACTGATGACCATGCCGCAGTTACGGTGATGTTAGTATCAGATGGATATCCAGGTGAATATACCAAAGGGAAACAAATCACCGGTCTGGAAACACTTACCAATTGTGTGGCCTTTCATGCAGGAACCTCAATAGATATTGAAACAGGTACACTAAAAACAAATGGTGGAAGGGTCATAGCAGTTACGGCTATGGGGTATGGAATAGAAGAAGCCAAATGGTTAGCTATGCAAAACGCACAAAAGATTCAGTTTGAAGGAGCTTATTACCGGACAGATATAGCCGATGACTTATTGAACTATAGCTCCTTATGACATGCTGATTCGTTTTTTTCGATCCGGCTTTTTTATTCATCACCTTGTGATCATTGCAACGGCATTGCTTCTTTGGCTGCCAGCTTTGATACGGCCAAGCCCGCCTATAGAGTTAAATTGCTGGCAGCCGATCTACGACTGGCTAAAGACATTGCTGCTTCCTTATCCGCTGATATCAACTGTATTGGCTTTTCTGCTGATGCTGATCAGTGCGTTGTATCTGAATAAGGTATTAGCCGAGAATGGGATCATTGGCAGAAGCGCCACAGCAGCGGCTTTTGTGTTTGTCATCCTAACTAGTTGGGAACAACAACAAACGATGTTTAGTCCAATCTGGATAGCACTGCCATTGCTGATTTATTTAGTGTCTTTGTTCTTTGGGATGTATGAGACGAACGATAATGAGTCAGCAATATTCAAAGCAACAATGGTGGTAGCCGTTCTGAGCATGATTTCATTTCCACTGATAGTGCTATGGCTGTGGGTGTATGTGGCTTTGCTCATTATGCGCATTAGTAAGACCAATGAATGGATAATCCCACTTACAGGTTTGTTGCTGCCTTATTTTTTATTGGCGTCGTATTTTTTTCTGAAAAACAAACTACTTTTTGAAACGCAGTTATTTACAACATTTATAGACGGTCTTACTCTGGGTTTTGCTGTCAGTCCTAAACTGCTTCCATTACTGATCAGCTTGTTACTAGTTGTTTTACTGATCCATTCGATGGTGATAGTAGCTTCTCCGGTATCCGATCATGGGATTTTTATGCGCAAGAAAAAAGCGATCTTGAATGCGTTGATCTTTTTTAGTATCCCAATGCTGTTCTTTGAAGAAAATATGTGGTTAGATTTTCAGATAATTTTCATACCCATTACATCCTATATAGGATTTAGCTGGATGCTATACAAACGATTTTTCTGGCCACAGTTGTTGATCATTTTATTGTTTGGCATAGCGGTTATCAATCAGTATAGTTATTTGTTTCAATGAGTCATTTATCAGCAATTTTTAGTTTGGGATGTGTTGAAGCCGGCTTGGATGAGGCCGGGCGGGGTTGTTTGGCCGGTCCTGTGGTAGCTGCCGCCGTCATATTGCCATCCGATTTTGATCATCCCCGTTTGAACGACTCCAAAAAACTAAGCCCTGCCTGCCGTATTGAACTCAGACAACACATTCAAATCCATGCCATCAGCTATGGGATAGGACTGGCATCGGTAGAAGAGATAGACCGCATCAATATACTTAATGCCACCTTCTTAGCTATGCACCGCGCTGTGAAGCAGTTGAGGGTAACACCAGAGCTGTTGCTGATCGATGGAAACCGATTTCATAACCAAAGCCAGATACCCCATACCTGCATCATTGGTGGTGATGCAAGATACCAAAGCATTGCGGCAGCTTCTATCATAGCTAAGGTAGAACGCGACCTGTTGATGGAACAGCTTGATAGAAATTTTCCCGAGTACAACTGGAGACAAAACAAAGGCTATCCAACCATAGCCCATAAACAAGCTATAGCAGCCTACGGAAGAAGCATCCATCACCGACTAAGCTTTAAAACCGGCTAACAGCTCAGGATAAATATATGATAGAGTTGCAGGGTCGCTGCAAAAAGTGAGAAATGATATCAAGCTTTATAGCTGATAAATCATAGAAGTTGCAAGCAACAACAGAATTTTGAGTAATTGCATACAGGGTAATCTCAAACCCCTGTAAAACCGTATCTTTGAAACTCTGTTTAATTTGTTGTCTGGGTATGAGCAAGAAAAAATCTGTTGCGATTATCTTTATAGCTGTTATACTGCTTGGGGCGGCTTCATTTCTTTATTTTACAAGCAGTCCGGTTCGTTCGGTGGCAGAGGTATTGCCTTCGGATGCACTACTTGTGGTTGAATCAACAGGTACTGGTCCTTTATGGCAAAAACTCAAGCAACAGACTGCCTTTTGGCCTGATCTGATCCGAATAGAGGAGATCGAACGCTTTGATGATCAACTAAAATTAGTTGATAGTATTTTGGATGTCGAAGCGTCTGTTGTCTATGAGCGATTGTCGGAGCTGCCAATGGCTTATGCTTTGTATCGCGAATCCGACAGCTATCAGGGGGTGTTGATAATCCGAACCGATCGTGTGCTCAAATTATACGAGCTGCGTGAACAGATCGCAAAACGGTATGCCAACCGGATTCAATGGGCTGAACGAAAAACCGAGGGAGTGAAGTCGGTATTGTTGGTTGATAAAAAGCTAAACACTCATTTTCATTTTACTATATATTCCGGATTTTTTGTCGGTAGTTTTGATAGGCAACTGTTTGGAACGGTTGTAAGGCAATTTGGTCGTAGCGATGGCCTGGCAGCCGACAGCAGTTATATACGTTTGAGTGCTACCCGTGCGATGCAGGCCGACGGATATATGTGGTTGGACTATGAACAATTGTCTGAATTGGCAGCTGAACATGCGTCAGCGCCTTATATGTCGGGGGCTGCAAAAGGCCCATCTTCTATTGCTGCTTCTAGCCTGTTTGATATATCAGTGAAACCGAATGAGCTTGTTTTAAGTGGGTTGAGTCAGCCCTCTTCCCATCCTTTTTCGCAGGCTTTAAGTCGGCAGCAAGGGATAGAGATGCGTATAACAAAGGTGGTACCGTCTAACACGCGCCTGCTGTTGCAAATTGGATCGGATGCAATGGCAGAATTCTGTCAGGAATGGATTCCCAGCACTCAAAAGCAACAGCTTGAGGAAAAGTATGCGTTGGATTTTCAGAACGGGTTTATTGCCAATCTTAGTGAGATAGCTTTAGCCATGCAATATCGGTCGGGCAGGCAGGAGAGTTTTTTTGCGGCTTATGTCCATCATAAGGCAGGCTTGTCCGCTTTTCTTGTCCAACTGACCCGAAGCCTTAAGGGTAGCTTGATTAGCACCGAACCGCTTCAAGGGAATATACCGGCCGAATTTCTGTTACAGGAATTGTTTGGACTTATATTCAATCCTATAAAAGGATTTCATTTTATGTTGCTTGATGATTTCTTGGTCATAGCCGAAAGTGCTGAAAAGCTTCAAGAGATTGGGGTATGGTACAGGCAGGGACGTACCTTGGCTCAGAATGAAAACTTCAAGCTGTTTTCCAACTATTTAGCCGATGCCTCCAACTGCATGTTATATGTGAATCTGCGTGAAGGATCAGACATATTATTGCCTATGTTGGGCAGCAGCTTAACCTATTTTTTAAACCATCATGCAGATCATCTGAAGGATTTTGAGGCGTTTGCCATACAATTTGCCGGTACAGGAGAGTTGCTTTATACCAATTTTGTCTTAAAATATAACCCCGACTACAAAGAGGAGAGCCTGATAGGATGGCGTACTTGTCTGCAAGCTCCCATGCGGTCGCAGCCTTATCCGGTGGATGACCATAGCTCGGAAAATAAACAAATTATAGTGTTCGATCAGCAAAACACCATTTATTTTATTGATGCAGATGGAAATATACTTTGGAAAAGACAACTTCAGGAAGAGCTTGTTGGAGATGTGTTTACGGTCGACTATTATCAAAACGGGAAGCTGCAATATTTGTTTGCAACGACCAATCATATTCATTTGTTAGATCGTACCGGCAATTATGTGGGTAATTATCCTGTCAAGCTTCGTTCGCCGGCTACAAGTGGGCTTAGTGTGATGGATTATGACGGCATCAGAGAGTATAGGATATTGGTGAACTGTGCCGATAAGCATACGTATAATTATGAGATCACCGGGAAGGAGGTAAAAGGGTGGGCCAGACCTAAAAGCATGGAAATGGTTACCCAGGCTGTAGAGCATTTGGTGGTAGGTGGTTTGGATTATCTTATCATAACAGATATACAAGCTAATGTACGTATCGTGGATCGTCGTGGCATCAGTCGTATCCAATTACGTGGTGAGCTAAATAAAAGCAAGTACTCAGGATTTTATGTCAATCGCACCAATTCAAAAGGGATAATACTGACTACCGATAAAAACGGGAAACTGTTGTATATCAACGCTGCGGGTGTGTTGTCAAGAACTGATTTCGGAGATTTCAGCGAAGAACACTATTTTTTATATGAAGATATTACCCAAAACCGTTCTTACGATTTTATTTATTTGGATGATAACCGGCTGCGTGTGTTTGATCGCTTTAAAAAGCAAGTCTTTAGTCATGATTTCAAAAACGCAATTCACTATCCTCCTAAGTTATTCACTTTAAAAAATGGGAAACGACTGTTAGGGGTCTTAGATGAAGACGCTGGCGAAATATATCTGATCGGGCAAAATGGAAAAATTTCCATTAGTACTGATATAAAAGCTAGCACAGCTTATACTGTTACGAGCCTGAAACAAAATGAGACAGTCAATTTGTTGACCGGTTTGGATGGATGTGTGGTGAATTATGAGTTGGATGGTGGGCAATAATTCCTGATTATCGGATGATGACCTACGCATTTAAAGTCAGATGCTTTTCTTGATCCAGTTTCCTTTTTTCAGATACAGATAGGACAATCCGGTCAGTATGATCCCATATAATATTTCTGTAGTCCATGCGATGGTTACGTTGGCGTGCAGCAAATGTACCACAACAAAGACATAGCCTACATATACTGTAAGCACTACTGCTTCGATCAGGAATGAAACATTTGTTTTACCTGTCCCCATCACTCCGTTGAAAAGTATATTGCCTGAGGCTAAAAAGATGGCGCTGATACCTATTACTTTAAGTGGTGAAATACTTTGGCCTATCAGGTTTACATCATTGGTATAGATCATCAGTATTGATCGGGGGAAGACCATGCTTGCAGTAACGAGCAGTGCCACACCAGCAATAGCCATTATTTCTATGCGCCTGAGCAACAGGAAAATTTTCTCCGGATGTTTCATTCCGATCAGATAACTTACCATTGAGTTAGCTGCGGAGGCGAAGCCCCAGATGGGTATCATCAGCACTATATATACGCTTCGGATGATGTTGGAAACAGCAAGTGCCTGCTCACCTAATTTTTCCACAAAAAGAAAAAACGTAAACCAAACCCCAAACGAAAAGAAATTTTGCACCATAATAGGAACGGATAATTTGGAGTTGCGTTTGAACAATTGTGAGTTGAACTTTTTGAACTGATACAATCCATATTCTTTGTGATGCCGTTTGTGTCGTACGTACAGCATGAGATACACAAAAGTTATCATCTCGGCCAGGGTAGATGCCAAAGCGGCGCCTTCGACGCCCATCTCGGGGAATCCAAAATTTCCGAAGATAAGGGCATAATCCAAAAAGATGTTTACCGATGCCATGATAAGCGTACTCCATGTGATGATCTGTGTCTGGGCAATACCTATGTAAAATGCTCTGTAGAGTATTTGACCAACAGCGAAAAAAATCCCGTACATACGGTAGTTGACAAAACGTACTGATGCGTCATACACCTGATCAGATCCTACCACATACCTAAGGATAGGATCGGCTGCCCACAGCATCACCAAAAAGCTGGCTAAAGCCAAAGGTGCCATGAAATAGATGGCATGATCGAATGTCTTACCTATCTGCTCTGTCCGGCCTTCGCCAAAACGCCTTGAGATAATGATTTGAGTGCCTGTTCCAAATCCCATGGCAACAGTAAACAGTATCAGGTAAAACATGCCGCCCAAAGCTGATGCTCCCAATTCAATCTCACCAACACGCCCTAAGAAAGCAGTATCGGTTACATTGATGAGATTTTGTGCCACACTACCTAAGATGATAGGATAGGCAATATTCCAAATGCGGTTATAACTGATGTTGATAGACAAGGCGATAAGAAAAAGTGTGCAAAGATACGAGCTAAACTGATGATAGAATTACTAGAAATGTATTCGATATAAGCTGATCAGAAAACGGTTTGATCCTATGATTCAACGGTAGGGGCGAGAAAAAATGTAGCTGTCCCGAAAAAACGAAGACAGCTACCGGTTATCCCCCATTAAAAATCAATTATTACCTTAGAAACATTTTTATTATTGTTGCAAGAGTTTGATTATCAGCTTTTCCAGCTGTCTTCTGTTTTGCTAATCCCATCACTTTTCCCATATCTTTTATGGTAGTAGCGCCTGTTTCGTCTATGAGTTGTTTGACCAGGGATTTTATGTCTTCTTCAGTCATCTGCTCGGGCAGATACGACTCTATGATCGTTGCCTGATAGGTCTCCTCCTCAGCTAAGTCAGCTCTATGTTGCTGATTGTATATTTCGGCTGATTCGCGTCTTTGCTTGACGAGCTTTTGCAATAGTTGCAGTTCTACCGATTCAGGAATGATCCCACTGATCACGTCTTTTCCGGTTTTTTCGAGCAACAAAGCTGCTTTGATAGCTCTTAGTGCTTCTAACTTACGCATATCTTTTGCAAGCATAGCCTGCTTCATATCTTCATTGATTCTTTTTTCAAGTTCCATATCTTATGTGTTAATCAACATTATCATGCAGAAATGTGTTCTCCGATTTTAGTCCCGAAGAACCGTCAATACTGTATCGGGAGCTGATGTTTTGCTCATCCTCATTATCTAATTGAATCCCCTTGCGTTTATAGGCAGGTGTTTGCTCAAGCTCTAACAATCCGTCCGGAGTGTTGGATAGCATACTCAGTCCGTGTAGTTTAGAGTTTTTGAGTTGTTTCTTACGTGCTGCATCCAGTTTTTGCGTAGTCTGTTTGATAGCTTCGATTTCCTGCGACTTAGGCTCAATATGATCTGTTGATTTCAGTTTTTTGAAAATGGTATCAAAGTCGGCAGGCTGATTGGGTTCTGGATTTTTTTGAATGATCCTGATCTCATCTTCTATCTGGCCAGTCAGCTTTGGGTCTTCACCGTATTCCTGTGAAACAGGTAACTGATCAAACAGATCAGGGGTTTCTTTAATTTGTCTGATCTCGGGTTGCAAAGCTTGATCGGTAGTTTCCCATTCAAATTGGATAGGGGTTTCCATGTCGGAGGTTTCCTGATCGAAAGGATCATTTTGCTGGGGTTCGTTGACGGTATCTGCTAAAGTGATAATTGTATTGGAAGGTGTTGCCCCTTGGTCATACAATGGAGTAACTTTTACAGTACGTTTTTGATTGATCTGTGCCTGATGATCGTGACTGAACCCAGTGGCTATAAGGGTTATAGCAATCTTTTCACCTAATCTTTCATCTTGTCCTTTGCCCCAGATCACATCGGCCGAATTTCCACATACCAGTTGGATGTGATCAGTTATATCAAGCACCTCATCCAACAATATATCATCTTTTCCGGCGGTGATATAAAGCAGTATATTTTTTGCTCCTGCTATTTCCGAATCGTTCAGCAGTGGTGAGCGCATCGCATCTTGTATAGCTTGCAAAGCCCGGTTTGATCCTTCAGCTACTGCCGATCCCATGATGGCTGTTCCACTTCCTTTCATCACTGTTTTCACATCCTCGAAGTCCACGTTCACATAGCCTGTTACAGTGATGATCTCGGCTATACCCTTAGCAGCTGTTGCTAACACATCATCTACTTTTTTAAACGCTTCGGTGAGCTTCATATTTCCGTACTCTTCCCTGAGTTTGTCATTGCTGATCACCAACAAGGTATCCACATGCTTTTTCAGCTCTTCTATTCCTTCTTGTGCTTGTTCTCTGCGTTTGCGTCCTTCAAAGCCGAATGGTAAGGTTACTATTCCGACTGTTAATATATCTAATTCTCTGGCTATTTGGGCTACAACTGGTGCTGCGCCAGTACCTGTGCCGCCTCCCATACCAGCTGTGATAAACAACATCTTGGTATGCTTCTCAAGCAGGGTTTTGATCTCATCGGTTGATTCCATCGCAGCCTCCCGACCTACTGAAGGGAAGTTGCCGGCACCTAACTGTCGCTTGCCTAAATATATTTTGTTAGGTACAGGACTGGTATCCAAGGCTTGCATATCGGTATTGCAAAGAGCAAAATCAACTCCTTTGATACCCTGTTCGTACATATGTGTTACGGCGTTGCTGCCCCCTCCGCCTACGCCAATCACCTTAATAATATTCGACTGCTCTCTGGGGTGTTCAAATTGAATCATTTCTGACATAGTTGTGAATGGTTTTTAAAATTACGGCTTGTCTTTTATCTGCCTGATCGTATTTTTATCTTTTTGTTAACAATAGCTCGTTGATAAGTGATGAGCTTAATCAATAAGGTCACGCTCAAATAGCTTTTTGATCTTATCTAAATAGCCCATACCACGTTTAGTTGGAGTGTCATCTATATTTTCAAGCTGTGCTTTGGTCGCCTTATCTTGTTCTGTCTGAAGCTGCTCCATTTTCCTGCGATGCTCATAGCTATGGATGCCTTCAATAACTAATCCTATACTGGTTGCAAACATCGGACTGGCTAATTCCTGTGGCGTATCTTTTGCCAGATGCAGATGAGGATACCCTATACGTACATCCAAACCTGTTTTGAAAGCGGTATATTGATCAATATGCTTCAACAATGCACCTCCACCAGTCAATACGATTCCTGCTATAAGCTTGCGATCGAATTCCGAGTTTTGAATTTCGTAATAGACTTGCTCAATGATCTCCGACATACGGGCTTCTATGATAGACGCCAGATTCTTGAGTGAGATTTCTTTAGCTGGCCTTTGATGAGCAGTAGGAATAGAAATTACCACATCTTCCCTGTTGAGTGAGGGTAGGGTAGAACCAAATTTCACTTTTACTGCTTCCGCATGCCGTTTGATAATGCTACACCCCTCTCGGATGTCTTCGGTGATAATATTTCCACCAAAAGGGATGACAGCAGTATAGCGGATCACATTGTCGTAAAACAAAGCGATATCGGTAGTTCCACCGCCAATATCTACCAAAGCTACTCCTGCCTCTTTCTCTTCCTCATTCAGTACGGCCGAGGCTGATGCGATAGGTTCAAGTATCATATCTACCATTTCCAATCCAGCACGGTTGACACATTTCAGGATGTTCTTGGCTGCTGCTGTCTGTCCGATGATCACGTGAAAATTTGCTTCTAACTTGCTTCCTAACATACCTACCGGTTGTTTGATACCAGGCTCGCCATCAACAATAAATTCTTGAGGTATCACTTTGATAATATCTTCTCCAGGAGCCATGTTAAGCTTATACATATCGTTGATGAGCTTTTCCACTTCAAGCCGGCTGATCTCCGTCTCTCTCTCCTGACGGATCAGACTGCCTCTATGTTGCAGGCTTCGTATATGCTGACCGGCTATCCCAACATGCACATATTTAATTTCAACGCCCGAACGGGTCGAAGCATCTTCTACTGCTTTACGGATAGAAGCAACAGTTTCTTCAATATTTGATACGATTCCACGCCTTACACCAATTGAATCGGCTCGGCCATGACCTAAAATCTCTACTTTACCATGCTCGTTGCGCCGACCAACAACACAGGCTATCTTGGTAGTACCTACGTCTAATCCTACAATAATTTCTGAACTTGACATTGTGAATTATTTTTTTGTACAAATAATCTGATTTATATATTTCGCATTGATGAGGCTGTAGTGCTGCAGCTCATCGCTACCGGCCTTTTCTTTGAAAAAATGGGTGACATTTTCTAACTTCTTGTCAATTTGCTTGTCATCTCCAATCAAAATACCTGCATGACCTATTTTCGGGATCAACTCAATCTCTCCGTTACTCCTCACAAAAAGTTGATCTATCATCAGGTTTAAAAAGCTGTCATTTGTTAATCTGATGGCCAAAAGATACACATCTTTTATTGGATTCTCCTCAAGCAGTTTATCGTACACGGTGATTTTCTGATGCTCAAAAAACGGAATAGCCGGAATTGCTCCGTTAGCTATCATCACACGTTCGCTATGATATTCGCTGATGGGAAACAGAGTTCCTAGATGATCTATATAAAAATTTTGTTGTGCGCTAGTAAAAACCCGTAATAAGGCTTGATATTCAGTAAGTAAGATCCGGATTTTACCGTCTAATGTAGTATATACATCTGCCCGACAAATATACGGATTCTTTGATAGCTGATCTTTGATCGCAGGCACCTCCAATGCTTTGACAGCCGGCATCTGATCTATGTGTAAGGTTGTAATCAATTGGGTATAAGTCTGGTTATAATCCAAAAAAGAGCCTTGTTGCTGACCCGTAATAGACAGCTCAAGCATGGTTACAGGACTGTTCAAGTACTGCACACGCGAAAATCCGTATAGCACTGCTATAGCTGACAGGGTTATACCCCAAATCATATAATTCAATACTCGCTTTACCATGATTGCAACAGATTTTTTATAGGTTCAACCAATTGGTCGATATCACCGGCTCCCATGCTGAGTAGTATTTTTGGTTTCAGTGTTTCAAGCAATGGGATCAGTTCATGTTTATGAGCCATCATTTTTTTATTGATAGCTACCTTTTCTAACAGTCGCTCGGAGCTGATACCTTCGATAGCTTGTTCACGTGCAGGATAAATATCCAATAAAATAAGCTGATCCAGAGAAGAAAGGCTGTCGGCAAATTCTTGCATGAAATCGCGTGTTCGACTGTACAGATGAGGTTGAAATATCCCAGTGATCTCTTTGCCGGGAAACAGCTCTTTTGCTGTTAATATACAGGCTTTGAGCTCATTGGGATGGTGTGCATAATCGTCTATATATACTGTTTCCGGCTTGTTTATCTGTATATCGAATCGGCGGCGGACTCCTGTATAAGTGCTTAATAGGTCTCCTATCTGCTTTAATGAGACACCACAAAGCATGCATGCCGTTGCAGCAGCTAACGCATTTTCGATATTATGCCGCCCTGCTACCCTGAGCTTGACCGGTACTGAAGCATTGGATACTGCAAGATCAAAACAAAACAACCCATCCTGAATGACGATTTCCTCAGCTCTGACATGGCTGTTGGCATCCAACCCATAGGATTGATGTGGCAGATCGACAGGAAGCTGGCTGCCGGCTTTTAATACCAATGATCCTTTAGCTGCTGCTTTTGTGGCAAATGCAGCATACGATTCAAGCATCTGATCACGTGTGTGATACACGTCAAGATGGTCGGCATCAAGAGCTGAAATAACAGCTATATCCGGTCTTAAGTGTAAAAAGCTTTTATCATACTCGTCGGCCTCAATAATATAAAATTCAGGACACCCGGTGATGACAAAATTACTGTTGAAATTATTGGCTATACCACCTATGAAAGCACATATCTCTTTGCCAGCACCATACAGTATATGGGCTATCATAGAAGTGATAGTAGTTTTTCCATGTGTACCAGCTACGGCTATTGTAAAATGATTTTTTGAGATCATCCCTAATGCTTCGGCTCGTTTTATCAGAGGAATATTCTTTTTTTGTAGCAATAGCAGCTCGGCATGTGTTTCAGGTATAGCAGGTGTATAAATTGCTATATCAATTTTTTGCGGCAGCAGATGAATATCTTCGTGATAGTGTATCTTCATGCCTTCGCTTTCCAATTCACGTGTCAACCGGGTTTCTATCCTGTCGTATCCGGCTATATCAGCACCTTTATGTTGGAAATATCTGGCTAACGCACTCATCCCAATACCTCCTATTCCAAGAAAATATATGCTATGTCCTGATCCGTAATTCATGAATAGATAAGTTTAAGGATTTCTTCGGCTATGGCGTCAGCTGCATCGGGCATTGCAAATTGGGCGATATTTTGTGCAAATAGTTGTTGTTTAGTAGGATTGAATGCCAGATTGAGCATAGCAGGTACCAGGTCTGTTATTGCCCTGTCGTTGTCAACTAATATAGCAGCGTCTTTCTCAACCAATCGCATGGCATTTTTGTGTTGATGGTTTTCGGCTGCTGTAGGAAGAGGTACGAAAATAACTGGTTTAGCTACTACGGCTAATTCGGAGATAGATATAGCTCCAGCTCTTGACACAACTATATCAGCAGCGGCATAGGCAAGGTCCATCCTGTGGATAAAGTCGATTGCTTTTAATTGATCAGTCTTTCCGGTTTGTTGAATAGCTTGTTGTGCGATGGGTAAAAACTCTTTTCCTGTTTGCCAAACGACATAGACATCAGCCTGGGCTAATACCGAAATTTGCGTAAGTATAGCCTGGTTGATGGCACGGGCTCCCTGACTGCCCCCTATTATTAAAATAACTGGTTTATCTTCGGTTATCTGAAAAAAGCGAAGAGCTTCTTGTCGTTTGCCGGCTATGTCTACTGCACTTTTGCGCAACGGATTTCCTGTGTAGAAAGTTTTTTCGGCAGGGAACCATTTGTCCATCTCGGGGAATGCTACACATATCTTATCGGCTTTTTTGCTAAGCAGCCGGTTTGTGATACCCGGATATGAGTTCTGCTCTTGTATGAGTGTCTTCATCCTTAGTCGTATTGCCATACGCAGGGTGGGCCCGCTGGCGTATCCCCCTACACCTATCACTGCATCGGGTTGAAACCCTACAAGCAGTTGTCGGGCCATGAAAAGGCTGTATCCTACTTTGATAGGGAAAATCAGATTTTTCAGGCTTAAGCTACGCTGTAATCCACTTATCCATAACCCTTTGATAGGATAACCTGCAATAGGTACCTTTTCCATTTCCATCCTGCCTTTGGCTCCAATAAACAGAAACTCACTGCCAGGTGCCTTTGCTTTCAGAGCATCGGCTATGGCAATGGCCGGAAAAATATGGCCACCCGTACCTCCTCCGCTAAGGACTATCTTCAACGGTTTCTGTTTCATATGGTATTTCTTTCTTTTGATTCTCCATGATCTCTTTGCTGACGCTAAGCAATATGCCTAACGATAAGCTTGTAAACCAGATAGATGTGCCTCCCATACTAACTAAAGGTAATGGCTGTCCGGTTACAGGAACTATACCTACTGCCACTGTCATATTGATCATTGCCTGAAAAACTAAGCTAAAGGCAACGCCTATACTCAGAAAAGCTCCAAAGGTTTTAGGTATTTTTGTAACTATCACTACAGCTCTGAACAGCAATATCAGGTATAAAAGCACTACAAAGCCACCTCCTAACAGCCCATATTCTTCTACTATGATTGCAAAGATAAAATCGGAATAGGGGTGGGGCAGAAAGTTTCGTTGTGTGCTGTTTCCGGGCATCTTACCGAAAAATCCACCACTTGCTATAGCTATCATAGCCTGATCAACCTGATAATTATCACCGGTTTTGTTTATGTGATTTTCAATACGGTGCTTCCAGGTGATCAAACGACCTTGCTGATTATCAGGTAGCTGAGATAAGATAAAAATGAAAACACCCAACACAAATGCCCCCATAACTACCAAACCTAATATATACTTCCAGTTTATTCCTCCTATTAACATCAATACCAAGCTGATAATAAACAACATAGCAGCTGTGGATAAATTAGCCGGCAGTATAAGGAAGACAACTAATAGTACTGGTATCATCAGCGGGACAAAAGCCGAACGGAAATCTTTGATAGTATGTTGCTTCTTGGTTAGCAAACGAGCCAAATAAATGATCAAAGTCAACTTGGCTAAGTCGCTGGTTTGGAAAGTGAGGTTGAATGCTAATGGCAGCGATCGCCTGGCTTCGTTCAGGTCAACACCTACGAATAAGGTCAATAATAATAATGGAATACTGATCCATAAGGCGATATGGAACACAGGCGAGTAATATACGTACTTGATCTTATGAGCTAAATACATCAATACCAGTCCGAAAACTAAAATAATCAAATGCTTCAGCATATAATGAGTAGTATTACCGCCTTGAAATTTATAAGCTAATGTGCCTGTTGAGCTGTACACAGCCAATACCGAGAACAGGCTTAGAAACAATACTACAGCCCAAATAACCTTATCTCCTTTTATGCCTTTATGTACCATCTCAATGGGTTTTTATAGTGAGCGTACTGCTGCTTTAAACAGATTTCCTCTTTCTTCAAAATTCTCAAACAGATCGAAACTGGCACAGGCTGGCGAAAGCAGTACTATATCATTTTTTTTCGCTAGCAATGAAGCAGCTAACACAGCTTGATCGGCACTAATAGTATCGACTATAGTAGGTACTATGTTGGAAAAAGCGTCATGTATAGGTCGGTTATCTTTTCCTAAACAAACAATAGCTTTCACCTTTTGACGCACTAAGGGCAATAGCATAGTATAGTCGTTGCCTTTGTCCTGACCTCCGGCTATCCATACTATGGGGCCATCAAACGATTCAAGGGCGTACCAGGTGGCATTGACATTAGTAGCTTTGGAATCGTTGTAATAGGCTACTCCATGAACATTGGCAACGTATTCCAAACGATGTTCTACATTTTGATAATTAGAAAGCGATGCTTTGAGGCTTTCTTTACGTATATCAATAAGTCTGGCAGCCATTCCAGCAGCCAACGAATTGTACAGATTGTGTTTTCCTTGTAGTGCGAGCTCTTCGATAGTCATGGAAAAATGGGTATTAGAAATATTGATATGTAATTCGTTCTGATGTATATAAGCACCTTCACCCGGAAGGCTGTTGTTGATGGTAAAAGGATAGGTTTTGGCAGCCACTGTGGCTTTGTTCAGCTGATTGTCAATCACTGCATCATCGGCGCAATAAATCAGAGCGTCTTGCATGCCCTGATTGAGGGTGATACGCATTTTGGAGTCTGCATATGCTTGAAAATCATTATTATAATGGTCTAAGTGATCAGGAGTGATATTGGTTAGTATGGCAATATGAGGTTTGAATGTCTGGATGCGATCCAATTGAAAGCTGCTCAGTTCCAATACAAAATATTCATGATCCGTATTTGTTAACTCAGCAGCGAAGCTGTTGCCTACATTGCCTGCCACACAAACATCCAAGCCGGCTTGTCGCATGATATGACCGGTTAACAAAGCAGTGGTAGTCTTCCCATTGCTTCCGGTAACAGCAGTAATATGAGCGTTTGTAAACCAACTGGCAAATTCTATTTCAGATATTATAGGAGTTTCGGGTCTGACCATAGAAAACACCTTGGCGTGAGCAGGTATTCCGGGACTAACTACTATCAGATCGGCTTGCTGGACAGCTGTGATTGTATGCCCCGATTCTTCATAAGGAATCTGATGTGTTGCCAGGAGCTCTTTATAGGTCGGTTTGATGTGTCCGCTATCGCTTACCAACACATTCATTCCATGCTTTTGAGCTAATAAAGCAGCTCCTGTACCGCTTTCGCCGGCACCAAGCACAAGAATTTGATGATATGTCGGATAGTGCTGATACATATATTTAACGTAGTTTCAGAGTGATGATAGTGAGTACGGCTAAAAAGATTCCGATGATTTGAAAACGCAGTACTATCTTGGGTTCTGGATGCCCCATCTTTTGAAAATGATGATGCAGAGGCGCCATTTTGAATATTCGCTTCCCTTGTCCGTACTTTTTCTTAGTGTATTTGAAATAACTTACTTGCATGATCACCGAAAGGCTTTCAGCTAAAAATATCCCGCATAATATCGGTATGAGTAGTTCTTTCCGGATCAGTATGGCAAATACGGCAATAATCCCGCCTATGGCTAAGCTGCCTGTGTCGCCCATGAATACTTGTGCCGGATATGTGTTATACCAGAGAAACCCTATGTTGGCTCCCACAAAGGCACTGATAAAAATGGTCAGCTCACCTGTGTTAGGTAAGTACATGATATTCAGGTAATCGGCGAAAATGATATTGCCCGACACCCATGCCAATATCCCAAGTGTGGCTCCTATAATAGCTGATGTGCCGGTAGCTAATCCGTCCATGCCGTCGGTGAGGTTGGCTCCATTTGATACAGCCGTTATGATGAGTATGATGATAGGGATAAACACTAAGAAAGCCCATTTCTCATAGCCGGGTCCAATCCATTTCAACAATACAGCATAATCAAATTCATTGTTTTTGATAAACGGAATAGTTGTTTTAAGTGCATTAGTATTTTCGACTGCATAGCGTGATCCAGGGCCCGACTGCTCGCTGGTTTGAATAAGTTGGGCAGTAGGTGGTAGTTTTTCCCGCACCTGTATTGAGTGATCGGTGTACATGGTTACGGCTACAACCAACCCTAATACTACCTGTCCGATGATCTTAATTTTACCTGGGAGTCCTTGTTTGTCTTTTTTAAACACCTTGATATAATCGTCTAAGAACCCTAATCCACCTAACCATAGAGTGGTAAAAAGCATCAAGAGGATATAGGTGTTGTGCAGTTTGGTGAATAAAAGTGTTGGTATTACTACAGCTGATATGATGATCAGTCCGCCCATAGTTGGTGTACCTTCTTTTTCTGCTTGACCTTCTAGGCCTAAATCCCGTATGATCTCACCTACCTGCCTTTTGTTCAGATAATGGATCCAGCTTTTGCCAAACACTAATGATATCAGCAGTGAGGTGATCACAGCAGCTCCAGCCCTGAACGAGATGTACTGGAACACCTGTGCTCCCGGAAAACTAAAGGTCTCATGCAGATATGTAAACAGATAATAAAACATGGATCACACTATTTTTTTGTCCGACAAGCGTTCAAATAATTCTTTTTTATCGTCAAACGGAAATCTCTCACCTTTGATCTCCTGATATTTTTCGTGGCCTTTTCCAGCCAATAAGATAATATCACCCGGTTGTGCCATACTCACTGCTGCATGTATAGCTTCTCGGCGGTTAGTGATAGCAAGGGTCTTTTTGTAGTGTTCTGCCGGCACCCCTTTACGCATGTCTTGAATGATTATTTCAGGGTCTTCACTGCGCGGATTATCCGATGTGAGTATCAGTATATCACTTAAAGCAGCAGCTACCTCTGCCATTTCGGGTCGCTTGGTTTTGTCGCGGTCGCCCCCTGCACCGGTTATAGTGATCAGCTTCTCGTTATGCGTACGGATTTCGTTTATAGTTTTTAAAATATTTTCAAGGGCGTGAGGTGTGTGGGCATAATCCACTATCCCCACAATCTGTTGATCGTTTCTGATGAATTCAAATCGTCCCTCGGCACTATGTAGCTGGCTTATGCCTCGAAGAGCTTCTTCTTCGCTCAGACCTGACAATCGCGCACAGCCGTAGATAGCCATTAAATTACTGGCATTAAAACGCCCTATCAATCGGGTATATACCTCATGCCCGTCAATCTTGAGCAATAATCCTTCAAAATGATTCTCAATTACTTTCCCACGAAAATCTGCATCACCGGATATGGTATATGTATGTATGCCTGCCTTAGTGTTTTGTACCATAAAAGCAGCATTGCGATCGTCTGTGTTGATCAGAGCAAAAGCAGTGGGAGGCAATATGTCAAAAAACAACTTTTTTGCATCGCGATAGGCTGCAAAACTGCGATGATAGTCAAGATGATCGTGTGTGAGATTGGTGAATATGGCTCCGCTATAATGCAGCCCAAACACACGCATCTGCTTCAGTGCGTGAGAGCTAACCTCCATGAACGCATGGCTGCATCCTTTATTCACCATTTCACGAAGTAGCGAATTGATGCGAATAGGATCGGGAGTTGTATGAGTGGCCGGTAGTATCTGTTGCCCAACTTTATTTTGTATGGTAGAAAATAATCCGCTGGGATATCCATTGTTCTCAAAAAGCTGATGCAACAAAGTGGCTATGGTAGTTTTTCCGTTTGTTCCGGTTATGCCGATCAGACGAAGCTCTTTGGACGGATGATCATAAAAATTTGCGGCTGCCATAGCCAGAGCGAAGGCTGTGTTTTCAACCTCAATCATACATACGTCCTCAGCGGGGACTGTATCAGGAAGTTTTTCGCAAAATATTGCTTTGCATCCTTTGTTTAATACCGACTTAATAAAATCGTGGCCATCGAATTGAGTGCCTTTTATAGCAAAGAAAGCAGCATGCTGACCGGCCGTACGAGAATCGAAGCTAAGTTGCGAAACAGCATGATCGGTGCTTCCTGAAATCCGCCTGACAGGTATGCGTGGTAAAAGCTCTTGTATGGTTTTGATACTCATAGATTCATAAGTTTAAGTTCTATGCGTGATCCTTTTATTATTGGTTCTCCGGCCTGTAGCGATTGAGCTGCCACCTTGCCTTTCCCCTGAATGGTTGGATGCAGTCCGGCATCTTCAAGTAAATAAACCGCATCACGAACATTCATCCCTATCACATCAGGTATGAGGCCTTGAGCCATCTGAACGGGAACATATTCAAGCGTTTTATGGCTTGTAACAATAGGTTTGATCCATTGACTGCTCGGTGATGAGTTGGGGAGTTGTATGCCAAACATGCCATATAGTTTATGCATGTCATCACTATTGCAGGTGCTTTCTATGCGAGGAAACCCGTTTGCTAATTGATCAGGATTAGCTACTCCATCGTGTATGCCCGGCCGGGATGCATATACTTTATCGGCTATTTCCTTAAATACCGGTGCTGCTACAGCTCCTCCATAAATCTTTCCTGCTGCTGGATTGCTGATAAATACTATGCAGCTGTACTTAGGATTGGATGCCGGGAAATATCCAACAAAAGATGCGTTGTAGTTTTCTTTGTTATATCCCTTTTTCCCGGAGGCAATTTGTGCTGTACCTGTTTTTCCGGCTATCTTGAAAGGACTGTTTCGTAATGAACGTGCAGTACCGTTTTCTACTACACCTTCTAATAAATTTCTTAGTGTGGCAATGGTGGCGGGTGAAGCAATAGCTTTGTTGAGTACTACTGGTTCGAAATGTTCAATAACTATATTGCCTTGTCGTATCTCTTTTACAAACAGAGGTTTCACCATTTTTCCATTGTTGGCTACGGCATTATACAAGGTCAACATTTGCAATGGGGTCATTTTCACTTCATAGCCTATGGCCATCCATGGGAGTGAAGTTCCGTACCAGTGTTGTTTGTCGCGTGGATGCTTAATATAAGGCTTTCCTTCACCCTGAATGTCGATTCCTAAAACTTTATCTAATGAAAGTGCCTGCATATGTTCGACATATTTTTCGGGCTGCTCTTTGTAGGCATTATACACCATACTTGCTATAGCCACATTGGAAGATTTTTCAAAAGCTTCTTGTACAGTGATATGGCCATCCCGTATTGGATAAACATCCCTCATGGTTTTTGAGTGAAACCTGATTTGTCCGTTTCCAATATTTAATTCATCGGTGGTTTTCACTTTGCCATCCTCTAATAAAGCCAGCATGGAGGCTAATTTAAATGTGGAGCCTGGCTCTACACTCTCAGCTATGGCAAAGTTGTATGACTCTTTATACGTCCCAGTTTTTTTATCAAGGTTCAGATTGGCGATAGCTACCACATAGCCTGTCTCAACCTCCATGAGTATGGCACAGCCCTGTTCTGCCTGATTTTCATATAGGTTTTTTCTTAATGCATTTTGTGCAACATCTTGTATGTTTACATCGATTGAGGTAACAACGTCATTACCATTTCTTGGTTCTACAGTGTTTTCATCAAAAAGAGGCTTCCAGTCGCCATTGTTGATCCGTCGTTTTACTTGCTTCCCATCAGTACCTTTGAGATATTCATGATAAGCTCCTTCTATGCCAACAAATATTTTTTCCTGTTGGTTTTCATATCCTATAGTACGCTGTGCTAACTCTTTGTAGGGACGTTCACGCTTGTGCCCGGGTATAAGGATAAGCCCACCTCTGTATTTGCCCAAACGTAGTATAGGTAGCTTCTGCAGAGCCTTTACCTGTGAATAGCTTAGGTTTCGGCTAAGTAAAAGATACCGGTTCCCTTGCTGGCGTGCCTTGGTAAGCAGGTCTTTATAGCTGTTAGCGGTTTTCCGATCTAAGGTGGATGCTAAGCCTTTGGATAAACTGTCTAAAGAGGTATAAAATTCCTGATCGCTCACATAAGGTGAGGCAACATCCATTCTGACTTCAAAAACAGGTACGGTGGTTGAAAGCAGGCTTCCGTCGTATGCTAAGATATTGCCACGCATGGATTCGATATTGAACATGCGTATTTCTTGTTGCTCTGCCCGAGATACTAAATCATCTTTTAAGTAAAGCTGTATATAAGCGATGCGTCCAATAATGATCAATCCCCAGATCAATATGAGTGCATACAGCAGATAAACCCGCCATAGTATTGAATTTCCCGAATCTTTCATGGCAGTTCATTTTTAGGTATAATGATCTTCTTCACTGGATCAACCGATTCTTTCAACCCTACAGATTGAAGCTTACGTGCCAATTCCGATTGTTTGCTCTGATGCATCACATCCGATTTGCTCTGAATATATTCGTAATGCAACTCTTTGATCGAACGATTGATGCGATCAATATTTCGGGCTATGTCCTCAGTATAATAGTTGTTTGCAATGTAAACTACGGCTATAGCTGCCAAGAACAGCAGATAATTCATCTGACGTATGATCCAGCTTTGAGCTAAAAATTCACCACCAAGCACTTTGATTATCCAAGAGACTGCTGATACTTTTCTCTTAGGCTCTTTAGTGGATATATCCTTGTTTTCAAGGCCTGCCGGCTGAACCGGCTTGTTGCTTCTACCGGTCATTTTGCAATTTTTTCTCCTATTCGTAATTTGGCACTTCTGGCTCTGCTATTTTGTTCAATCTCAGTTTCTGATGGGACTATCAGCCTGCCTACGGCTTTCATCGGACTTAGGTTATTGCCAAAAAAATCTTTTTCAACAACACCTGAGGCGTTACCTGACCTGATGAAGTTTTTCACCATACGGTCTTCTATAGAGTGATATGAAATGACAACTAACCTTCCACCAGGTCTGAGAAGCTGAATAGCTTGAATCAGAAAGCTTTCTAAGGCTTTGACTTCTGCATTTACCTCCATCCGTATTGCTTGGAATAGCTGAGCCAGATGCTTGTTTTCTTTCCCTATGGGAAATAATGGTACCGCAATATCACGTAGTTCAAAGGTTGTGGCAATTGGTTTGTGAATTCGTGCCTGTGTTAGTTGATGAGCTAATTTAGCCGCCTGAGGCAGCTCGCCATAGAGCCGAAAAATACGCTTAAGCTCCGATTCTTCGTATTGATTCACAACTTGATAGGCATCGGTTGGATTAGTGCTATCCATACGCATATCCAGGCGGCTATCAGCTCGAAATGAAAAGCCTTTTTCAGCTGTATCAAACTGATGAGACGATACGCCAAGATCAGCTAATATCCCATCAACGGGTATGGCATTATACAACTGAAGAAAATTTTTTAAGTACTTGAAATTGTGTGGGATAAAAGTAAAACGCTCATCGATGAGCAGGTTTTGTGAGACATCCTGATCCTGATCGAAAGCTAATAGTCTTCCGGTGCTTAGCTGCCGAAGTATAGCACGAGCATGACCACCCCCACCAAAAGTGGCATCCACGTAAATACCCTTTGGCTGAATATGCAAGCCCTGAACACTTTCGTGTAAAAGAACAGCCTGGTGGAACATAATCATGCAGTTTTAGTCCTTTTTCGATGCGTTTAATTTTTCCTGAAGTTTAATTCCCATAGTGTTAGGATCAATCTCGTTGAGAACTTGCTGATACAAGACCTTATCCCAAATCTCCATATAGGAAGTTAAAGCGGTTATCACCACGTCTTTGGATAAACCGGCATATTCCATCAACTCGCGTGGTACCAACAGCCTGCCGGTTGCATCCGGTTTTACAAACTTGACACCTGCGTTATATTTACGTATCAAATCAATATTGACTTTGTCGAATTGATCTAAACCTCCCAAATGAGCTTGCTTTCTGGTCCAGTCACTCACAGTATATAGTTCGATACAAGCGCTGAAAAGACCCGGTCGCAAAATAAAGCCTTCATCCACAAGATGTCCTAACTGCTCTTTGAAAGTGGCAGGTAGCATCAGACGCCCTTTGGAGTCGAGTTTGCATTGTAAATCACCGTATAAGTACTTCAAGTGCCCTGTTTTTTAAAAAGGTAAAGATACTGCATTTTTTACCATTCTTTACCATTTTCTACCATTTTTACTCCAAAAAGTTGCATTAAAAGGCGAGAAAAATTTTTGTAGTTATATAACGAATTGAATATCAGCTAATAAATTATGGTAAAAAGTTATTAACAATGATTCTCTCAAGGCTTATATGTGGGGATATATGTTTTTAGCTGCTTAACCTTTTGGGTTTTTGGTGTTTAGATAGATAGTACGAATATATTGCCATATTTTTTGTGATTCAGGGGTATCTTTACCCTATCTTTGTGAGGGTTTTCAAATGAACCTGAAGATGAGTGAATCACAGTTGCAAGCTGTTGAACAGAAGATAGACGTTGGGCAGATACTCAAAGCTAAGAATCCTGGGGCAGCCAGGCTTATTCCAACTTTTGTTATTCGATATCTCAAGCGCATCATACATCAGGATGAGATCAACGCTTTTCTATCGGTATCGGATCATAAGGTCGGGCTTGACTTTGTGGATGCAGTGTTGGATATGTTTCAACCTGATCTCAAGATAATAGGCGACGAAAACCTGCTCAAGCAAACACGTATTATAGTAGCCAGCAATCATCCTCTTGGCGGGCTCGACGGACTAGCTTTAATGCAGTCCATTGGAAAGCACTATTCCTACATACAATTCCCGGTAAACGATATTTTGCTTTTCATTAAAAATCTGAAACCTTTGTTTGTGCCTATTAACAAGCACGGAAGTAATGCCGACAATATTCGTATTTTCAACGATACCTTTTTGAGTGATGCGGTAATATGTTATTTTCCATTTGGCCTTGTTTCGCGCAAACGCAAAGGAATTATACGTGATCTTGAATGGAAAAAAACCTTTCTTTCTAAAGCGAAAAAGTTTCAACGAGATATCATTCCAACTCATATAAGCGGTCGGAACTCTGATTTTTTTTATAACCTATCTAATATTCGTAAGAAGCTGGGTATCAAAGTCAATATTGAAATGTTGTATTTGGTGAATGAATTTTTTAAACAAAAAAACAATGAAATTCGTATCACTTTTGGTCAACCTATCAGTTGGAAGTTTTTTGATAAGCGCTTTACGGATGTTGTATGGGCAGAAAAACTACGGCTTTTTATTTATTATATGGCTACGCATCCTGATGCAATATTTGATCCCGAAACAGACTATGCACAACTTATTTGAATAACTAAATATATAGAAGTCTTATGGAAGAAATTATTCCACCTATTGCAAAAGACTTGATGCTGAATGAATTGACAGTTGACAAATTTTTACGTCATACCAATTATGGGCACAAGGAGATTTATATAATCACGGCTGACGATTCGCCTAATTTGATGAAGGAGATTGGTCGCCTGCGTGAGTTATCATTCAGAGAAGCTCACGGTGGCACAGGAAAAGCTTTGGATATTGACCGATTCGATCAAGGGCCAAATTCATTCAAACAATTATTGGTATGGGATCCTATAGAACGTGAGATAGTTGGTGGATATAGGTTTATTGATTGCAACTTGCTTGAAAAGAGCCCCGAAGGTACTGTGCAAACACCTACCGCAACCCTTTTTGCCTATTCCAGACAATTTGTAGAAGACTATCTCCCCAAAACGATTGAATTAGGCCGATCGTTTGTTCAACCGGCATATCAGCCTGTAAAGAATATCCGAAAAGGCATGTATTCGCTTGATAACTTATGGGATGGTCTTGGAGCTTTAGTGATCAACTATCCACAGATAGATTATTTTTTTGGAAAGGTTACCATGTATAGCGATTTTGATCCGGTTGCCAGAGATATGATTTTATTTTTCATGGATAAGTACTTTCCGGATAAGGATAAGCTTGTGTATCCTCATCAGTCACTTGGTTATAAAACTGATGTTTCTGCAATGAACGCACTATTTTCGGGCGGAAGTTATCTGGCCGATTTCAAACTTTTAGTACAACAGGTGCGTCTTAGAAACGAAAATGTGCCTCCGCTTGTCAATGCGTATATGGGGTTGTCGTCCACTATGCGATCGTTTGGAACAGCTTTGAATGCCGGATTTGGCTCGGTAGAAGAAACAGGTATTCTGGTAACTATAGGTGATATATATGATGAAAAAAAGGACAGGCATCTGAAAACTTATGTGCCTGACCAAGTCCCAACATCTGTTCAATGATCATACATGAAGCCATATTCCTGAAGAGCAGTTCGTTGCTCAGGCAATTGCCAGATCCGGTGTATCCCGAGTATGCATTTATTGGACGATCGAATGTGGGTAAATCATCTTTGATCAATATGTTGATGCAGCGTAAAAGTCTGGCAAAAACCTCAGGTAAACCAGGGAAGACAGTAACCATCAACCATTTTTTTATTAATAAAACATGGTATTTGGTTGATTTGCCGGGCTATGGATACGCTAAAAGAGCAAAAAGCCTGCGCAACCAATGGAAAGGGCTGATGTATCAGTATTTGCGTGAACGGAAAAATTTAGTCTATACCTTTATCCTTGTTGATTCACGTATCGATCCGCAACAGAACGATCTGGAACTAATGGAATGGATGGCGGTGAACCAACTTCCGTTTGTGATTGTTTTTACTAAAACGGATAAATTAACTGATACCAAACTAACGGAATCACTTAGTACCTATAAAAAACAACTCCTCAACGATTGGGAGGAGTTGCCTATTATTTTTTTAACATCGGCCCAAACAGCTAAGGGAAGGGAAGATGTACTGACATTGATTGATAAAGAAAATCAACAGTTTCAGGCTTATTCAAGCTCGATAAGCAATTGATTTTTTGATACTTTATCCCCTTTGGATACATGTATCGCTTTCACCTTGGCATCATTCGGTGCTTTGATCTCATTGAGCATCTTCATGGCTTCAAGTATGACTAAATCCTGTCCTTTGATAACCTGTTCGCCTGAAGTAACAAGCACATCGGTAATTGTACCGGGAATAAAAGCAGCTAACAGATTCGGATTAAGCTCCTCATAAACAGGGCGATTCAGGTATTTTTTTGTCAGTTGTGTGCTATATGGTACATGATCAATAACCAAGGTCTCGAATGATGGCTGTTCAAGAGATAGATCTTTTTTGTCCTTTTCTTTTGCCTTGTCCTTGTTTTTGGCTTTATCCTGAACATTCTCTTTTGCCTTTTCTTTCTTCATTCGTCTAAAATTTTGTAGGTTCCTGTATGTAAGGCAATTCCGAAATTGTAAACAATTGAAATTGCATTGCTTCTTCCTATATTTTTTTCTCATACTAGTGTAGGTGTTTATGTGAAAAAAATATATAGGTCTAATTCATGTTTTCAAGATTTTTGATTTCAAACAAAATTAAAGTTTGTCGTAGTTGATCAGGTTTTCAGCTTTCTTAGAATGGGGGTATCCCGTGTTTTTTCATTGGTACTTCTACGATCTTATCTTTTGATATTTCCAATGAGTGTATTAACATTCGGCGTGTTTCGCCTGGTTCTATCACTGCATCAACGTATCCGTATGCTGCGGCCACGTATGGATTAGCAAATTTCTCTTTATATTCCTCAACTTTTTGTTTTCGTACCTGCTCGGGTTTATCCGCCGACATGATTTCTTTTCTAAATATGATATTGGCAGCTCCTTCAGGTCCCATCACAGCGATTTCGGCAGTAGGCCAGGCAAACACAAAATCGGCGCGTAAATGATTCGAGCACATTGCAATATATCCACCTCCGTATGCTTTACGCATGATCACGGTGATCTTTGGAACAGTAGCCTCCGAATAGGCATATAATATCTTGGCTCCATGCCTGATCACACCTGCATGTTCCTGATCAATACCAGGCAGATAGCCAGGCAGGTCAACCAAGGTTACTAAGGGCACGTTAAATGCATCGCAATAGCGTATGAAACGGGCTGCTTTATCAGAAGAATCCACATCTAACACACCGGCTAATACAGCAGGCTGATTAGCTACAAAGCCAACTGTTTCACCGTTGATACGGCCAAAGCCGACCACTATATTGGCAGCAAAGAGCTCCTGCACATCCAAAAATTCCGAGTTATCGGCTATCGCTTTGATCACATCGCGCACATCATACGGCATACGCGGGTCAACAGGAAGTATATGATCAATTTTATAATCTCTTGTACGAGGTGCCCGTTTTGGAAAACGCTCGGCTTTCTTCATGTTGTTCCATGGAATATAACTGACCAATTGTTTGATCTGTTCAAAACATTCTTCTTCGCTTTTGGCATAAAAATGAGCATTTCCTGTGATCTCGGCATGGATGCGGGCTCCACCAAGTTCTTCCATAGAAATTTCTTCGCCTAATACTGTTTTGATTACTTCAGGTCCGGTGATAAACATCTTCGAGATATTCTCAACTACAAACACAAAGTCGGTCAGGGCAGGAGAATATACAGCTCCTCCAGCACATGGGCCAAGGATGACCGAGATTTGCGGGATCACACCTGATGCCTGTGTGTTTCTATAAAATATCTCACCATAGCCTGCCAATGAGTTCACCCCTTCCTGAATACGTGCGCCCCCAGAATCGTTGATCCCTATCAGAGGCACTTTGAGCTTCATGGCATGATCCATAATCTTGGTGATTTTCTTGGCATGCATCCACCCCAATGAACCCCCTGCTACTGTGAAGTCTTGTGCATAAATACACACAGGATGCCCACTTAGAGTGCCAGTACCGGTGATGACCCCATCGCCCGGAAGATATTTCTTGTCCATATCGAAATCCTTGGCCGCATGCTCAACAAATAGGTCATATTCATGGAAAGACTTGGGATCAAGAAGAGCAATGATACGCTCTCTGGCTGTGAGCTTGCCAATAGCTTTTTGTTTTTCGATAGCCTGTTGGCCGCCTCCCATTAATGCTTCACGCATGCGCTTCTGTAAATCGGAGGTCTTTTGTTTGATACCCATAGACGGTTCATTTTAGTTTTTATTGACACAAGGCAGTACGAAGTAATATAATAATAATTTGTAAATGAGTAAGATATCAGAAATTACTTTTTGTCTTGCCTTGCCTGTACTATGCAAAAATAAATGAAAAACTATACAATACAAATTTACTTCTTGTCAGAAAACCGGTCAATGCTTTCAAAATATTTCTTTTTTTACTGGTATTCAACAAAATGAAAAAATGTATGGGATTCGTATTAAAAAAGAAAGACTGTTCGGCGACAGTCTTTCTGCTCAATGTGGATCACGCAAAATGATTTTTAATTGCGCTTAACTAACTTACGAGTGCTAACAGTTTGATTGTTAACCTGTAAGGCATATAGATAAATTCCTTCTCGTAATTCGGCTACCGATAGCTCTAACTTACCGCTTAGTCCGATAATCTGCTGCTCTAAAACCGGTTGCCCTAATAAATTAAATACCTTAACCGACGCAGAGGTATAGGAAATAGGTAGCTGATAATCAATAAATACTACATCAGTAGCAGGATTAGGATAGGCTTCGCCAAGGCTAAAAAGTTGCTGAATATCATTAACAGAGCTTGGTGAACGGGTTGCATTATATTTTATGATGACCGAAGCATTATCATCAGGCTCAGATTCAATGAAAAACACATATTTATAAATGGAAATACCTTCTTGTTGCTGCGGCTCGTAATGAGCAGAAAACACTCCATCGGGAGTCGTTTCGTAGGCTTCTATCCTCATCGGTTCATCAGAAATATCTATCCATGGTGGATAGCAAGCTGTCCAGCAAAAGTAAGTACTTGTGCTGTCTAACTCACTGATAGGTATTCGTTGAGCCATTACTTCTACTGCACGTTCGGTATTGTTCTTGACTTGTGCATAAGCTACTAATTCAAAAAATCCGTCATTGGGCAGTTGATCCGTAATGGTTACTGTGTCGGAAGGATTTAATGCCTGGCCCTCAAAAAATATAGTTAGCGATTGAGCCTGCAAGCCAGCTGCAAAAGCTAATGTGGTGAATAAGAGTAATATTTTCTTCATAGCAAATAGTTTTGTTGGAGAACAAAGCAAATACCATGCAAATATACTATATTCTAATACGAAACAATTTTTTTTCCAATAAAAGTTTAAAACAGCTTGTTAATTAGCTCGTTATCAGCTATTTGAGGGATTGTGACTTTAAGTTTGGGTTCACTTTTCATGGCTCGTTGAATGGCAAATATTGCTTCTTTGTTGCGTGCCCAGCTTCGGCGTGCTATACCGTTGTTCACATCCCAATGCAGCATGCTTTGTAGTTTGTTGTCGGCACTTTGGCTACCGTCCAACATCAATCCGAATCCACCATTGATCACTTCTCCCCATCCAACGCCTCCACCGTTGTGAATAGATACCCAGGTAGCACCTCTGAAGCTGTCGCCTATAACATTTTGTACCGCCATATCTGCTGCGAAGCTTGAGCCGTCGTATATATTCGATGTTTCCCTAAACGGAGAATCGGTGCCGCTGACATCGTGATGATCGCGGCCTAAAATAACAGGTGCTTTGATCCGGCCTTCACGTATGGCTTCATTAAAAGCTGTAGCTAAAGCAATGCGTCCATCAGCATCGGCATATAATATCCTGGCTTGTGAACCAACAACCAAACGGTTGTTTTGCGCTTCTTTAATCCAGTGGATATTGTCGTGCATCTGCTGTTGAATCTCTTCAGGTGCATGCTGAACTAATTTTTCAAGCACTTCTTGAGCGATTTGGTCGGTAGTTTGCAGGTCTTCAGGATCAGAAGAAGTGCATACCCATCGGAACGGACCAAACCCATAGTCAAAACACAAAGGCCCCATAATATCCTGTACGTAAGAGGGATATTTGAATACTCCTTTTCGGTTTAGTATGTCGGCTCCGGCACGGCTGCTTTCCAACAAAAATGCATTGCCATAGTCGAAAAAGTACATCCCTTGAGCTGTAAGTTTGTTGATAGCTGTTACTTGTCGGATAAGGCTTTGTTGAACATGTATCTTAAACTGTGCAGGATCGTTGGCCATCATAGTATTTGCCTCATCGAACGAAAGATCAACCGGATAATATCCTCCTGCCCAAGGGTTATGCAGCGAGGTTTGGTCGGAGCCTAAATCTATATCAATATTTCTTTCGGCCAACCGTTCCCATAAGGTGACTATATTACCTAAAAATGCGATCGAGTGAGCTGTGTTTTTCTTTTTCCATTCTAATGCAGTATCTATGGCTTGATCAGCATCATCTATGACCTCATCTACCCATTTTTGTTCATATCGTTTATAAGCTGCTTTTGGATTGATCTCAGCAGTGATACTCACAACACCGGCAATGTTACCGGCTTTGGGTTGTGCACCGCTCATTCCGCCTAAGCCGGAAGTGACAAACAATTTGATGCCGCCCTGATAATTAGGATGGGTTTGCATGCGCGTTGCATTTAACACAGTAATTGTAGTTCCGTGAACAATACCTTGAGGTCCAATGTACATAAACGATCCCGCAGTCATTTGTCCGTATTGCGACACTCCCAAAGCGTTTAAGCGTTCCCAGTCGTCAGGTTTGGAATAATTAGGTATTACCATACCGTTAGTTACTACTACCCGTGGTGCATCCGGTGAAGATGGAAAGAGACCTAAGGGATGACCGGAATAGAGAACTAATGTTTGCTCATCGGTCATAGTAGCCAGATATTGCATGCTTATAAGATACTGTGCCCAGTTTTGAAATACAGCTCCATTGCCTCCATAGGTGATCAGCTCATGCGGATGTTGAGCAACGGCATCATCCAGATTATTACTGAGCATTAGCATAATGCCTGCTGCTTGTATTGATTTATGGGGAAAATCGTTGATGCTACGTGCGTAGATTTTATAGTCGGGTCTATACCTGTACATATAAATTCGTCCATAGCGGATGAGCTCATCGGCAAACTCCGGAGCTAATATCTTATGGTGCTCTGTTGGGAAATAGCGTAACGCATTTTTAAGCGCCAACTGCTTTTCATCGCGGCTAAGGATGTCTTTACGCTTTGGAGCATGGCTGACAGCCGGGTCGTGTGGCTTGAGTTCGGGTAATTGTTCCGGTATTCCGGCAAGAATGCGTTCCTGAAATTTGGCAAGGGATGTCATGGATTTTTTATTGCAAAATTACTGAAAAGCACTGTAAAGATCAATTGGTATCTTCCGATAGGGTACGATCAGATTTTGTCAGTCCTTTTTCGGAGAATATTGTACAACAGCTCACGCGAACGAAACAGCTGAGCCTTCACTGTACCTAATGGGAGATTCATCTTTTGGGCTATTTCTTCATAGCTCAGCTCATCGAAGTAGCGCATCTGTACTATAGTCCTATAATGCGGTTTCAACTTTTCGACTATCTGACGCATAGTCTCAACTTTTTGAGCTTTGATGAGGATGTCTTCAGGATTAGGGGTTGTATCAGCTAACTGAACAACTGAAGCACCTATATATGGGTAGTAGCTTTCTTCATGCAGACTACTGGTTTGAAGTCGGTTACGACGTTGAAAATCAATACAGTTGTTTACAGCTATACGAAATAGCCAGGTGCTGAAGCCGTAATTGGGCGAATACTGTGTAAGGTTTTTAAAAGCTCTGCCGAAAGCTTCTATAGTTAAGTCTTCCGCATCTGTTGGGCTTGAAGTCATTTTAAGCATTAAATAATACACTGCCTCACGATAGTAATGCACCAGATTAGTATAAGCCTGTTGGTCGTTATACTCCAACGCCCGTTGGATCAGTTGATAATCGCGTTGCCCTTTTTCCGTAAGCTTAGGCTTTACATCCATTTTACTGGTTTTGCAAATAGATTGTAGATACTTAAAATGGGGTTAAAAATAACAAAAAATAGTTCGGCAAAAGGGAGTAGCAACCATGGAAAAGACTGATTCAATTGTTTAGCAATACGTATATATATGATTTCCTGACTGATAAACCGAATAAAAAATAGAGACAGTGGAACATAGATAGGCAGGGCGGTGAAAAAGAGCAGCCCAACACACAAATAAAACCCTGATTGTGTTCCTATATACATCCCAAGCAGCCATTTAGTGGCTCGTTTATAATACATGCCTGTTGAAAGATGACGTCTTTTTTGTCTTGTCCATGTACCAAAATGCTTGTGAGGTTCCGAAACCATATGCGATTGAGCACTGATTTCAATAGCAGTATTGCGAGCAGTTCCCACCTTATTAATGAAAATATCGTCATCACCCGATGGGATGTCATAATGTGTAATAAATCCTTTGTTCTTCAGGAATACAGTTTTTTTGTACGAAAGATTCCGTCCCACACCCATATATACCTTACCGGCTAAAGCCATTGACAGGTATTGCACAGCTGTATGCAAGGTATCGAACCGGATCAGTCCATTAAGTAAGCCAGACTTCTTTTTGTAAGGGCTGAACCCAATCACTATTTCTTTCTGAGGTGTATAATTACGCATCATGCTACTGATCCAGTGTTGAGATGCTGGAGTGCAGTCGGCATCGGTAAGCAGTAAATGTTCGTATTTAGCCGATTTGATACCTATACTCAGAGGAAACTTCTTGCCTTTGAAAAAGTTGAGATTCTGGGTAAGATTAATCACCGAAATCCGGCTGTTGTTTCTGGCAAAATCTTCTAGTAATTCTTTGGAACCATCATCTGAACGATCGTTGACTATGATCAGCTCAAAAGAAGGATATTGCTGGTCTAAAATCAACGGGATGTTTGTAAGTAAATGCCGATATTCGTTGTGGGCACATATGACTATCGATACAGGTGCTAATTCAGGATTGGTATTATAAGAAGATTTTTTTTTGAGGAATGCCAATCGGGCAAAAAAATACCAGAAATAAAAGAGCTGTATCAATACACAAATTAACATCAGTATCAAAACTGCCATATCTAACGTACTTGAAGTGAATTGGGTCAACACTAGGCCTTTTGTTTTGTGGTTGCAAAAATATTCAAACTTTGCGATTTGCTTTATCTTTGCTCAAATTTAGCCTGTATGGATTTTACTGTTATTGGAAGGGATGCTGCCTGTTCGGCACGGGCGGGTGTGTTGACTACCGCTCATGGAAGTGTTGAGACACCTATTTTTATGCCGGTAGGTACAGCAGCTAGCGTCAAGGCAGTGCATCAACGCGAATTGCTTCACGACATTCAGGCTCAGATCATCTTAGGTAATACCTATCATTTGTTTCTAAGGCCGGGCATAGAGGTGTTACAGAAGGCCGGAGGCTTGCATGCTTTCAGCGGATGGAATAAGCCTATACTGACCGACAGTGGTGGCTATCAGGTTTATTCACTTAGCCAAAGACGAAAGCTTAATGAACAGGGTGTTACTTTTCAGTCGCATATAGATGGAAGTAAGCATGAGTTTACTCCAGAACGAGTGATGGATATTCAACGAAGTATTGGAGCCGACATCATCATGGCTTTTGACGAATGCACCCCCTATCCATGCGACTATACCTATGCTGAACGTTCGATGCATATGACTCATAGATGGCTTGACAGATGTGTGCAACGATTGGCTGAAACAGAACCCTTATATGGATACTCTCAACACTTGTTTCCTATAGTTCAGGGAAGTACGTATAGTAATTTGCGCCGTCAGTCGGCAGAATATGTTGCTGCTAAAGGTGCAGCAGGTCATGCGATAGGTGGTTTATCAGTTGGTGAGCCTCATGAGATGATGTATGAAATGACAGCATTGATATGCGAGATATTACCCGACGACAAACCCCGTTACCTGATGGGCGTGGGAACTCCGGCCAATATTTTGGAAAGTATTGCATTAGGAATAGATATGTTCGATTGCGTGATGCCCACACGTAACGGAAGAAATGGAATGCTGTTTACCGAAAATGGTATCATCAACATACGTAACGAAAAATGGAAACACGACTTTAGCCCTATTGATGAAAACGGACATACTTTCGTTGACAGCCACTATTCAAAAGCTTACCTGCGCCATTTGTTCGTGGCCAAAGAAATGTTGGGAAGCATGATTGCCAGCATTCATAACCTTGGGTTTTATTTATGGTTGGTCAAAGAAGCACGTAAGCGTATCCTGTCAACCGATTTCAATGTGTGGAAACAGCAGATGGTACCACGCCTGATGCAACGCCTGTAAGTATGAAACGCATTGATCAATATATTTTTAAGAAGTATTTGGGCACCTTCTTTTATGCCATTTCCCTGCTTATTGTGATAGTAGTCATATTTGATATCTCGGAAAATATAGACGATTTCCTGAAGAAAAATGCACCATTAAAAGCTGTTATTTTTGATTATTACTTGAACTTCATCCCTTATTTCATCAATCTTTTTGTGTACCTGTTTACTTTTATAGCAGTGATCTTTTTCACTTCAAAAATGGCCGGTAATTCCGAGATCATTGCTATCCTTAGCAGTGGAATAAGCTTTTGGCGTATGTTGTGGCCTTATTTTTTAGCTTCATTGCTGTTGGCGGTTGTCTCTCTTTATTTTGGAAACATACTGATACCTCATACCAATCAGCAACGTAGAGAGTTTAAAAATCTGTATATGGAAGACTTGTATAAGGATAGGGAGCGAAATATTCATGTACAGATAGAAAAAGGGGTATATGCGTATGTAGAGCACTATAACAGTAAACTTAATGTAGGATATCGCTTCTCGTTAGAAAAATATAATGGGTATGAGCTCGTATATAAATTAGCTGCTGATCGTATTGAACTGGATACTAATACACAAGGCTGGATTATACACAATTTTTATGAGAGGTCTTTGGATAGCCTTCAGGAGCATTTTACAAGAGGTGAACGCAAAGACACCGTATTAAATCTTGTACCTACCGATTTGTATGAGATCAAAGAAGATTTTGAGGTGATGAACTTTTGGGAGCTCCGTAGGCATATTGAGAACGAAAGGCTAAAAGGTAATGCTGGAGTAGTGGTTTATGAGGTTGAGATGCACAAACGCATGGCTGCGCCGGCAGCTATTTTGATACTCACTCTGATAGGTGTGGCCTTGTCAAGCCGGAAAGTGCGCAGAGGTATAGGAGTTCATCTCGGAGCAGGTATAGCTATAACCTTTGCCTATATTTTATTTATGCAGTTCTCAACAGTTTTTGCAACCTACGGAAATCTGTCACCCGCTTTAGCAGCATGGATACCCAATATTATTTTCTTTGTCCTAAGTATTTATCTTGTGATTAAAGCCCCCAAATAATATGGCATTGTTCAACACTGTTGTCTCATGGTTAATGAAAAAGCGCATGCATCAGATTGAGCTTTTTGTGAAGTACCCGCTTGAGGTTCAAGAGGAGTGGTTTAAAAGATTGATACAGCAAGGGAAAAATACCGAATGGGGTAAGAAACACGATTTTAAATCAATACATACCTATGATCACTTCAGGCAACGCATCCCTATCAGTACATACGAAGACATGAAGCCTTATATTGACAGGCTGCGTCAGGGAGAACAAAATATTTTATGGCCGGAAGAGATAAAATGGTTTGCCAAATCGTCGGGTACAACTTCCAGTAAGAGCAAGTTTATACCTGTCAGCAATGCCTCACTTGAAGAGTGTCACTTCAAGGCCGGTAAGGATATGCTGTCCTTATATGTGAACAACTACCCAAATACTAATTTGTTTAGTGGACGTGGATTGGTGATGGGAGGAAGCCATACGATCACCGAAGTGGATAATGCCTCCTACTATGATGGCGATCTGTCGGCTATATTGATCCAGAATCTCCCTTTCTGGGTACAGCTGCTGAAAACACCTAATCTTAGTATTTCGCTGATGGACGAATGGGAGTCCAAGATAGAACTGATGGCAAAAGAAACCATGCAGCACGATGTAACAAGTATATCTGGAGTGCCATCATGGACTTTGGTGCTGCTACGTAAAATATTAGAACTCACCGACAAGTCGAATATCAGTGAAGTGTGGCCTAATTTAGAAGTGTTTTTTCATGGAGGTGTTAGCTTCACACCTTATGCCGAACTGTATAAAAGTTTGATACCTTCTTCAAGCATGCATTATATGGAAACCTATAATGCCTCTGAAGGCTTCTTTGGTATTCAGGATCAGATAGACAGCCAAGATTTGTTATTGATGTTGGACTATGGGATATTTTATGAGTTCATCCATTTGAACGAGCTTGATGCCGGTAGTATGAAAGCTGTTGGATTGGATGAGGTTCAGACAGGTCAGCCATATGCAATGGTGATCACTACTAATGGTGGACTATGGCGATATCTGATAGGCGATACCATAGTGTTTACTTCAACCGATCCGTTCAGAATACGAATTACAGGACGCACTAAAAGTTATATCAACGTTTTTGGAGAAGAGCTGATGGTGGATAATGCCGAAAAAGCTTTGGCAATAGCATGCCTGAAATGCGATGCCCTGATAGCTGATTATACGGCTGCACCACGATTTACCAATCAGGAAAGTTCAGCAGTGCATGAATGGCTGATTGAGTTTGAAGAACCACCTCAAAATCTTGAATATTTTGCCGAGACATTTGATAATGCGTTAAAATCGCTCAACTCCGACTATGAAGCAAAACGTTATAAAAATATGATATTGCAAGCCCCTGTATTATATCAGGTTCCATCGGGTACCTTTTATAATTGGCTGAAATCGAAAGGCAAGTTAGGAGGGCAACACAAAGTCCCCCGATTGTCGAACAACCGAGGAATATTAGATGAGATTCTATCAACTTTAGGACATTCAAGCGGCAAAAAAAACTACATTTGCAATAAAACCTGAATCATGCATATAGCTATAGCCGGAAATATAGGATCTGGAAAAACTACACTTACCCGATTGTTGGCCAAGCACTTTGGATGGGAGCCACATTATGAAGATGTGGAAAACAATCCCTATCTCCATAGCTTTTATGAGGACATGCAACGCTGGTCATTCAATTTGCAGGTTTATTTCCTGAACAGTCGCTTCAGGCAGATAATCGAAATACGCAACAGCGGTAAGACGGTAGTTCAAGACCGTACAATTTACGAAGATGCCTATATCTTTGCTCCTAACCTACATGCCATGAACCTGATGTCAACACGCGACTTTGAGAATTACAGCTCTTTGTTTGCGCTGATGAGTAATTTTATCAAACCACCCGATTTGCTTATCTATCTACGCTCAAGTGTTCCTACTTTAGTAAAGCAAATTCAAAAACGAGGGCGAGAGTATGAAGCTTCTATACGGTTAGACTATTTGAATCATCTGAACGAACGTTACGAGGCATGGATAGGGAAATATTCTATAGGAAAATTACTCATAGTGGAGATGGATGACCTCAACTTAGAGAAACCTACTGATTTAGGTAAAGTCATTGAACGGATCAATGCTGAGCTGCATGGACTGTTCTGACACACTAAGGAATACTGTTTTTTTAAATTCAATTTCTGAGCGATGAAAATTGCTGGTATCATCCCTGCCCGATATGCGTCCACTCGTTTTCCGGGTAAGCCTCTGACACCTATACACGGAAAACCCATGATACAACATGTGTACGAACGCGTAGCACAAGTGGATGATTTAGATGTGGTCGTGGTAGCTACCGATGATCAGCGGATTGCTGAGGTGGTGACAAGTTTCGGAGGACAAGCAGTGATGACAAAGTCCGATCACCTCAACGGAACGGCACGCTGTGCACAAGCTGTTAACCTGATAAACAAACCAGCGAATGCCGTCATTAATATACAAGGTGATGAACCCCTGATTGCAACGGAACAGATTAAACAAATCATCCAACTGCTTCAGAACGGAAACACCTTGGCAAGCCTGGCTAAGCCTATCACCGAACTTGATGAGTTGATAAATACAAACGTTGTCAAGATAGTCCTGTCGCATGCAAAACAAGCCCTTTTCTTTAGCCGTTCCCCAATCCCGTTCATTCGGGATATACCTATAGAGAAATGGCTTCAACAACATGTGTTTTATAAACATATAGGTATATATGGATATTCGGTAGAGGTGTTGCAAGCTATTACTCAGCTACCACCTTGTAGCCTTGAAAAAGCTGAGTCGTTAGAGCAGTTGCGATGGCTGGCACATGGATACCCTATTTCGATAGATATTACACATACCGACAGCATTGGGGTAGACCATCCTGAAGATGTAAAAAAAATTGAAACCCTTTTTTGAATTAATTCGTAAATGTAGTATCTTAGCTGACTTTGAATCCAAGAGTGAAACCAATGACAAAGATATCAGAAAACACACTGGCTTTTCATTCGAAAAACATGGAATTGCTTTACACACATATAACTACAAAATTTTGATTCGATGAAAATTGCAGGCTATATAGGTGATTTGCTGTATGAGTATGAATGCGTGGTCATTCCTGGCCTTGGAGGATTTTTAACGCGCGATCATACTGCCTCTATTCATCCGGTAAGGCATTATTTTAAACCTCCTTATCGGGAGATAGTGTTCAATCCGCTGCTTAGAGCAAACGATGGGTTGTTGCTCAGCCATATAGCCCGATCAGAGAATCTGACCTATCAGGAGGCAAAAAGCAGGATAGATCGATTTGTGCTTACATGTTTAGCGAAAATGGAAGAAGGTAAGCGCATTCATTTCAGGAAGATAGGTTCAATATATTATACTGATGAAAAGGAAGTAGTCTTCAAGGCAGACGAAAACATGAACTATCTGCCTGATTCTTTTGGCCTTGCAGCTATAGTATCACCACCTATTAAAAGAGAAGATTTTCAGCAAAAGATTGAAACGGTTTTCCATAAGCCGCCGCAGAAAAAACAAGCCATCACCGAGAAAGTCCCCGTCCCGCAAGAACAAAGGCCTAAGCCATCTAAGCCTCAGCCTTTTATTGCTTCACAACGAAAAAACAGACTTAGAAATCAGATCAACTGGATAGCTGCTGTATTAGTTGTCATGCTGGGTGTAGTCGGCTATATGAATAAAGAAAAAGTACAGCAATATTACCAGAACTACTCATCGCAGGCTTCTCTATGGCCGATATTTTATGCCAGCCCCAATGAGTACCTCATAAAAAACAAAGACCTGTTGCAGATTGAACCATATGTATGGCCCGAAAGGCAAACTACCGAAAATAAAGGAGCTTTAAAACCAGGTCAAAATGATCTGCAATCCGAAGAAAGCTATAAAGCATCTTTTAATTTGTTGCCTGATATGCACACTGAAAAAACTGGATCTGTTGCCTCATCTGAACAAGAGTTGGTCGAAGAGCATGCAGAGCTTGCAGGTGCATCCGATACAGAAACGATCAGAGATATGCTGCCCACTGAAGAGGAAGATAGCATACGCCTTGAACCGTATTCTTCAGAAGCGGTGACAGAAAAGAAATTTTTTATCATAGCCGGAGCTTTTCAGGATAAGTCCAATGCCGAAAAGCTCATTCATGAGTTACGTACCAAAGGCTTTGAAGCTGACTTTACCGGGCAAACCAAAACCGGTTTATGGCGCGTTTGTTTTGAAGGATTTACAGACCACAGCATGGCTTTACAACGGCTGCAACTGATCAAAAAGGAAGAAAACCCACAAGCCTGGCTGTTGATATTATAAGCTTATTGGTGAGACAGTGATCTGATGTAATCGGATTCCAATTCAAAAGAAAAAAGTGTCCAAAAATAAACTTCAAAAATTTTCCGAGAATCGTACTTTCCCAAATTTGTTTCAGTATGGATATGAAGACCTGCAACAGGCAGAGTTTTCACTTAAAGGCAAGTGGGGTACAAAATTTTTCAGGAACCGGAATCCCCTTATCCTTGAGTTAGGATGCGGCAAAGGAGAATATACCATTGGTCTGGCTCAAAGGTATCCCGAAAAAAATTTTATAGGTGTAGATATCAAAGGTGCCCGTTTATGGAAAGGATTGAATGATGCAAAAAATCTTGGCTTATCGAATGTGGCATTTATCCGTACGCGTATCGAACTGATTGAAGCTTTTTTCGGATCAGATGAGGTCGCTGAAATATGGATCACTTTTCCAGACCCTCAACCTCAAAAATCAAGGCAGCGAAAACGACTGACACATCCACTATTTTTGAATAGATACAGAAATTTCCTGCAGAAAGATGGACTGATCCATCTGAAAACCGATAGCGAATTATTGTATGAGTTCACAAAAGAAGTGATAGCAGAACAAGGCTTGACACTTTATTCCGATACAGCCGATCTGTATGCCACAACTGATCATATAGAAGTGAAGACCATACGTACATTTTATGAGGATATATGGTTGAAGTCAAATTTATCTATCAAATACCTGTGTTTTTCTCCGCACCATGAATGCTGAACCTAACTTTTTTGAACAAGTGTACAAGGTAGTCCGACTTATCCCGTATGGTCGGGTCACCTCTTACGGTGCCATAGCTGCCTATTTAGGTAGTAAAGGTTCGGCCCGTATGGTAGGATGGGCGTTGAACTCTTCCTTTGGCACACAAGAGGCATTGCCGGCTCATAGGGTAGTAAATCGAAACGGAGTATTAACGGGGAAGCATCATTTCGGAGGAGCTGATCTGATGGCTCAGCTCTTGCGCTCGGAAGGGATAGAAGTAGATGATGATCAGATCATCAACTTTCAAACCTGTTTCTGGGACCCGATTAAAGAACTGTACTAGTTGTTTCAGGTGGAATGTCTGACTATTAATTTTGTTTTAATCACTTTTCGTGTTGGACTGAATGCTTCAGTATTTTTGTTCTTCATCCGTTTCAGCAACAACAAACACGCTTCGCGACCCAACTCAAATCCAAACTGATCGATAGTAGTTAGTTCTGGCTCGCTGATAGCTGCCGTACGGCTGTTTTCAAACCCAACTACTTTCACATCTTCCGGTACTTTTTTCCCTAAATCGCGAGCCGCTTTGATGATGGCTATAGCCGACAGATCGTTCACGGCAAAAAAGCCGTCGGGCGGATCAGGCTGACGTAATATGTCGTGAGCAGCCCGCCTGGCTACCTCAAATGTATCAGCTAATAGCACTAACTGATGATCAAACGGTATGTTAAATTTTAACAAAGCATCATGATATCCTGCTAAGCGGCTCTTGCCTATCTGCAGATTTTGAGGTGCAGCAAAATGTGCGATACGTTTACAGCCTCTTTCAATCAAATGATTCACGGCCATAAAAGATCCCTGATAATCATCAGCTACCACCTGATCGGCTGCCAAACTATCAACCACACGGTCAAAAAATACTATAGGTATCTCGTTGTCTATCAATTGTTGAAAGTGTGAGAAATCGGTGGTCTCTTTTGAAAAAGAAACAAGTACTCCATCCACCCTGTTGGTAAGTACGGCTTGAGTATTAAGTACTTCGCGCTTATAAGATTCATTAGATTGAAACACCATCACGCTGTAATCGTTCTTATATGCGATCTCCTCAATGCCATTGATGATGGAAGAGAAAAAATAATGCTCTATCTCGGGTATGATCAGCCCTATGGTTTTTGTGGAATTGCTGCGTAAATTTAAGGCAATGCGGTTAGGTCGATATCCTAATAAAGTAGCCAATTCCTTTACTGCCGTACGTGTTTTAGGACTGATATCAGGATGGTCTTTCAGTGCCCTGGATACGGTAGATGTCGAAAGCCCCAATTTTTGAGCTATATCTTTGATGGTAATCTGTTTTCTCATGTGCAAATCCTTGCGATATTCCGTTTATTGCTAATTATTTGATTGTATGAACCATTCATTAATCAGGTAGCTTGCACAAAGATATAAAAAACAAGCATACTATTTCAAACGTTTGCATAATGCAAATCAATCAAATATGTGTTTTTTTAATTGAAAATGTAAAAGAAACCTTAATTTTGTGTGAACCAAAATCATGGAAGAACTTTCTGACTATTGACTTGTTAAAAGAAATATAAAAATAGTAGTATCAAATTTTATTTATCATAACAAAAAAACTATCGTATGAATCGTTATTTAAAACAATTCCTATCGTTGTTAGCTCTGCTTTTTATGTTTGCGTCAGCTATAGGTCAAACCGGGACCATACGTGGTACAGTGACAGACAAGTCCACAGGTGAGACCTTGCCCGGAGCCAATATATTGGTTAAAGGGACGCTCATAGGAACCTCGACTGATTTCGATGGTACTTATGTGTTAGAAAAAGTTCCAGCCGGCGAACACACCATAGAGGTCAGTTTTGTGGGCTTTTTGCCGGCTTCAACTTTAGTACAACTGAATGAGAACCAAACTATTGCCTTGAACTTTGAGTTGGAGGTAGATGCTGTTACATTGGAAGAGACAGTAGTTATCGGATACGGTATCCAGAAAAAAAGCGACAGAACCGGTGCTGTAGCCAGTATAACCGGTTCCGACATGAATGCAGGAGTATTGACCGACCCTGTACAAGGGATACAGGGTAAGATACCGGGTGTGATGGTGTCTAAAAAAGGAGGTGACCCAAATGCAGGCTTCGATATTAAAATTCGCGGTGCCTCATCTCTTACAACAAGTACGAGCCCGCTGTTTGTAGTGGATGGAGTTCCTGGAGTCGACCCTACTACTATCGCTACTGAAGATATTGAATCGTGGAACGTGCTCAAAGATGCTTCTTCAGCAGCTATCTACGGATCGCGTGGCGCCAATGGCGTCATTATCATTACTACTAAAAGAGGTACACATACAGCAGGCAAAGAACCATCAATTGAGTTCCATACATACCTATCTGCTGATAAAGTGACCAAGAAACTTGATTTGCTCAGCGCCGGGCAGATCAGAAGCTATGTCTCGGAAAACAATCTGAACTTCCAGGATGGAGGAGCTACGGTTGATTGGCAAGATGAGATATTTCGTACCGGACTTTCGCAAAACTATAACTTATCCGTTGCCGGAGGTGATAAGAAATCATCCTATCGTGCCTCAGTCTCGCATCAGGATTTCTCCGGTGTGATTAAAGGTACTCAAAAGCAACGCACTATAGGTCGTATCAACCTTGACCAGACTGCATTCGACGACAGGCTTATCATGTCGGCTGGATTGTCGGGAACTATCGAACATAATGACTATATCAGTTATGAATCCAACGGACCTAATGATATCCTATATCAAACCTTTCAGCGCAACCCTACCGATCCGGTAACTGATGCCGATGGAAATTATTATGAAACACAACGTCAGTTTAACTATTGGAATCCGTTGGCTTTGATAGATAATATTCAAAATGAACGTGATGCGAAACGTTTGTTTGGTTTTTTTAAAGCTGATTTAGATATTTATAAAGGCATAACAGCCGGAGTTAACTTAGGTTACACTCGCGACGATCAGGAAAGCTTTTATTTTGAGCCCTCATTTATTCGGTTAGGAACTACCTCAGGCTATGGCCGCCGCAACTATGGTAACTTTGAGTCGAAAGTTATTGAGACTACTATTCGTTATGCCACAGAGATAGGGAAGAACAGTCTTAATTTCGTGGGAGGCCACTCGTTTCAGGAAGATTTTTATACCGGATTTTCAGCGCAAGGGCAAAAGCCGTTTATCAACTTCACCAAGTCGCACGACTTATCAATGCTACAAACTGTCAACCCGGGTGATATCTCGTCCTATAAAAGCTCCAATAGGCTGATCTCATTTTTTGGCCGTGGAATGTATAATTATGACTCTAAATATTTTCTCACTGCAACCATTCGCCGCGATGGATCATCTAAGTTTGGAGAAAACAACAAATGGGGTTGGTTCCCATCTGCTTCTGTCATGTGGAATATCACTGGCGAAGATTTTATGAGTAATATAGATATGATCAATAACCTAAGGCTACGACTTGGATACGGAATAACCGGTAATCAGGAGTTTGAAAACTATAGAGCTCTAACATATTATCAGTCGGCCGGGAATACCATCAATTTTGAGACCGGTGAAGAAGCTATTTTGTTTCAGTTTGCTCATAATGCTAACCCCGACTTGAAGTGGGAAGAAAATTCCGAGCTAAATATAGGGCTTGACTGGGGCTTATTCGATGATAAAGTATCCGGTTCTTTTGATTATTTTATTAAAAACACCTATGATTTATTAGGTAGATATAGTGTGCCGGTGCCACCTTATCCGGTTGATAGGATTTGGGCTAATGTAGGCCGCTTCGAGGTGAAAGGCTTTGAGATGTATGTGCAATATTATCCTGTGCGTACGAAAAATATTGACTGGAAAACAGCACTCACTTTCACTACTTTTAAGCAAAATGTGGTTTCATTATCCAACGATCAGTTCAATTGGTCGGAGTTGCGTGAAGGTTGGCTGTCAGGACGTGGATTAGTAGGTGATCTGAACTGGACCCAAATTGTTGAGCCAGGAAAAGCATTAGGAACATGGTATATCCCCGAATATGCAGGGCTTTCACAAGATGGTAAATTCTTGTTCTATACAGCTGCCGGTGGTGTTACCCGTGAATTGGAGAATGCCGAAAGGCGTGTGGTAGGTAATGCCCAACCGGATTTTGAATTAGGATGGTCGAACTATATAAGTTTTTACAAGAATTTTGATGTAAGCTTCAGCCTACGGGCAGTATATGGCTACGATATATTTAATACTACCCGTCTGATCCTTGGCAACCCTATCTGGTTGCCCGAGATCAATGTGTTGCAATCAGCTTTGGATGAAGCAAAGAAAGGATTAAATGATAACCCAAAACTCAGCAGCTATTATCTGGAAGATGGATCATTCTTACGTCTTGATAATCTGACTATAGGATATAATATTAAGAATGTAGGTCTGCTGAAAAATATACGGGTTTATTTTGCTTCCAATAATTTATTTACCCTTACCAATTACTCCGGTATAGACCCTGAGATATCTATTTCAGGCTTGTCTTTCGGTCTGGATCAGTATAATGTGTATCCCAAGACTCGTACATTCACTTTTGGAGTTAATGTAACCCTTTAAACAACTGCAAATCATGAAAAAATTTTTTATAGTACTAGCAATATTTACAGCGCTGCAGTTTGGGTGTACCAAGCTCGATACAGTGCTTTACGACCGGGTGCCTCCCACCGATTTTGTTGCCGACCCGGTTTTGAAAATGAGCCCTATTTATGCTCCTATGCGCGACTTCTTAGATTGGGGCGGATGGTGGTTTGCCAATGAACTCACAGCTGATGGATCAACAGGTCCCACCAGGGCCAGCGACTGGGACGATGGCGGAAAATGGCGGGTGCTCCATCAACATACATGGGATAATAATACAGAGGCTATCAACAGTATGTGGAGCCGGTTTTTCAATGGAGTGATAGAAGCAAATAAATTTATCGAAGAGCAAATCCCATTGGGTGATGCACCCGAAGTGCTGATAGCTATCGCAAAAGCAAAAGTACTGCGAGCCTATTACTACTACCTGCTCATTGATAATTATAAAGACGTTCCTTATGTGACCGATTATATAGAAGCTCCTCAAAACCCTAAAAGAAACTTCCGAAAAGATATATTCGATCGCATCACAATTGAGATAGCTGAGGAAGCTCCAATTATTCCGGCAAGCAACTCAAAAACCGGAGTCACCAAAGGATTTGCGTATTCACTCTTAGCCCGTTTGTATCTGAATGCCGAAGTATATACAGGTACAGCTCAATGGGCCAAGGCCGAACAATATGCCGACAGTGTGATACTGTTAGACCAATACAGCTTAGAAGCCGATCCGGTGAAACCCTTTGTGACCGATAATAGCAATTCACCTGAAAATATATTTGTCATACCTTATGACGAAGATAAATATCAGGGCTTCAATCTGCATATGCGTACCTTACACTATAACAGCAATCTGACATTTAACATGACAGCCGGCCCCTGGAATGGATTTGCTGCTATGTATGATCATTATAATTCATATGAGGAGGGCGACAAACGCAAAGAAGGCTATTTTTTAGTGGGTCAGCAATACGAAGCTGATGGTACTACTCCAATTATTGATCAGGGAGCAGGTGGCGCTAATTTGATTTTTGATCCTTATATCCCCGCTTTGAATATGGATGCATCATACACAGCCGTAGAGATAAGGATGTCGGGTGCTCGGGTAAAAAAGTTTGAGATAAAAAATGGTGCTAAGGAAAACCTTAGCAACGACTTCCCATTGTTCCGTTATGCCGATGTGTTGTTGATGAAAGCAGAAGCTATGATACGTCAGGGACAGAATGGCGATGAGTATATAAATCCTGTTCGTGTCAGAGCCGGAGTAGAACCATTCAATAATGCAACATTAGACGATTTGCTTGCCGAACGTGGCCGTGAGTTCTTCTGGGAAGCAATCAGAAGAGGTGACCTGATTCGCTTTGGAAAATTTAATCAGTCATGGTGGGAAAAAGGTGTGTCATCACCCGATAGAAATACATTCCCTATCCCGCAATGGGCTATAGATGCCAATCCGAAATTAGCTGAAGCACCCGAACCTATACAGTAAAAAATTTGAAATGTTTATTCACTAATCTAAATTTAATGTTATGAAGAAAAACAGTTTTTTTAAAGTCATGCAATTGATGAGCATCATTATGCTCAGTAGTTTGATCATAGTTTCGTGTAAGAAAAAAGATGATCCGGATCCTGAACCTATTCCAATCGTAGAAGACGGTGTTTATATTAAAGGTGCTGGGACAGCTCTCACCGAATTTGATCTGAAAGGATTGATGAAACCCACTTTGAACGAGAACGGTCAGGAAGAACGCTCACAATTATTGGAGCTCTTTGTTGCTGTGAAAGCAGGTAGCGATGGTTTCAACATCGTAAAAGTTTCAGGTGAAACCCATACCGTATATGGTCCTGGTGCTGATTTCAACGAGATCACCGAAGACCCATGGGATGCATCCAATGAATATCCAACAACAGCTAAGTTCTGGCGTGGCGCTATCGCCGAGACAGATACCAAGTTTACCGTTCCGGAAGACGGATTGTATCAGATAGTCTATGATACCGAATTAGGCGTTGTTGTCCTCACACAAGCAAAGTGGGGATTGATAGGCGCAGCTACTCCAGGTGGATGGGGTGAAGATACTCCTATGACAACCACATTCAACATTGAAAAGATGGACTTTACCGTAACTGATATCCCCTTGTTGAAAAACGAATGGAAGTTCCGTATTGGAAATGGATGGAAGATATGGCTGAACGAAGACGGTTCTGTACGCGTAAACACTAACCTTGGTGGATCGGTTAGCGCTCCAACTCCAGGTGGTGATAATATTGCCAACGACGAATATGCAAAATATACCGTTACCCTAAATTGGGAACTTGGAAAAGCTTTTACCGGAGATATAAAGAAAACCGGTGAAGGTGATCCGCTGCCCGATTACCCGGAAGCAATGTATCTGACAGGTGCTGCTACAGCCTATGGATGGGCAGAACCAGCTACGGAAGATGACGCTATTATGCATCCTCTGGCCGGTGGGGCTCCAAGTGAAGGTATCTTCTGGAAAATAGCCCATCTCCAAGGTGGAGAAGGATTTAAACTCTCAGCTGCAGCCTGGAGTGAACCAAATCTGGGATATAACGAAATAGACGAATACGATACTGATGGCGTGGCAGTAGGCGACCAGGATGGAAATATGTTGGTCGAAGAAAGTGGTATGTATATCATCGTGCTGAACTTACGTGATGATCAGATTAAACTGTCTATTAAACCCGCTGCAGTGTATGGTATAGGTGATGTCTTTGATGGATGGGATGCAGGTGTGGAAGCCAATAAATTCACCATAGATAATGACGCTAAAACATTAGTATCACCAGCTCTTCCAAGCAGTGGCAATATTCGTATGTATGCCGATCATAGCTGGATACCCGATTGGTGGAATGCTGAATTCAATGTGTTTGACGGTCAGATACTCTATCGCGATGCAGGTGGTGATCAAGAGGCTGTGCCTGGTGAAGCAGGACAGGTGGTAACCCTACACTTTGACGACAATACAGGATCTATCGAATAGCCGATAGAACAGTACAACAAAAGATAGTTGAATTAGAAAAGGGCTGTCGGGTATCCTGCAGTCCTTTTTTATCTTTTTCAAGGCTTGAGATGCCGTAAACCTATCAAAAGTTGTATCTTTGCGGCCTCATTTTAACAGCTAGTAATATCAATAAAAGCGGATGTGGCGTAATTGGTAGCCGCGCCAGACTTAGGATCTGGTGCCGAAAGGCGTGGGGGTTCGAGTCCCTTCATCCGCACCAACAAAAAAACCTGGCCGGATAAACAAGCTGATCCGGCTGAATAGTAGAATAAGATTGTTTTAACCCCTCATTGTAGAATGCAAATCGTACAAGAAAAAACCAATGCAGGAACAGTTCTCCTGGAATTGCTCATCACCCGAGAAGACCTAATACCGAAAGTGGATAAAGTACTAAGAGACTATCAGCGAAAAGCTAATATTCCGGGCTTTAGACCCGGAAAAGTACCATTCGGAATGGTGAAAAAAATGTATGGTGATGTCGCTATGGTTGACGAGTTAAATAAGTATGTTTCTGAATCACTTAACAACTACTTGGTTGAAAATAAGATTAACATTATAGGTTATCCGCTACCCGATATGGATAAAACCAAAAAAATTGATCTTCTGAATGATACAGAATATCGCTTTTTCTTTGAAATTGGATTGTCCCCCGAAGTTGATGTGAAATTAGAGCAGCTACACGAAACATATTATGTCCCCAAAGTGGAAGAGCAAGAAGTACAGGAAGCTATAGATCAGATGCTTGCCGAAAACCCTGATATTATCTACCCGAAAACTGTGGAAAAAGAAGATCAACTTGAATTATTGGTTACACAAGCTGATGCGGAGGGGAATGAAGTAGAGTATGGATTTGAAACTGTTGTTACTCTCTTTCTATCTGATGCCTCCGAAGCAACTAAGACACTCTTTGAGAACAAACTGCTTGGAGATGAGTTTATAGTGAACTTCGAACAGCTTGAAGGAACGGATAAAGCCAAGGAACTACTTGAACTGAATGAAGATCAAGCCGGATTAGTATCTGCCAATTTTAATACCATTATTGATGAGATCAGCAGGGAAGTCAAGCCGATATTGAATGAAGACTTCTACGAACGTATGTATCCCAATGCAGGCATCATAACGGAGGAAGATTTTAGAGCTAATGTAATCGAAGAAATAGAACGGCATTGGAACGCTCAATGCGAAATCATCTTATTCAATTCTGTGATTGACAGGCTGATAAACAAGAGCCAGATTGAACTGCCCGATGCGTTTATGAAGAAATGGATGATCGACAGAGCCGATGGCAAAATTACCGAAGAAGAAGCTGAAGCCGAATTAGAAAAGACAAGAACAGCATTTCATTTGCAATTGATCGAGCAAAGCTTAAAAACAAATTATCCAGATACCATTGATGTAAGCAGTCAGGAAATACGTAATTTTGTACGAGCTTATTTCCATTATCAGTTTGTCGGAATGGCTGAGTTACCTAAAGAAGTGGATGACCGGTTAGATCCTATAATAGATAAAATTTTAAGCGACGAAAACGAAGTGTTTCGTATTGAACGTGATCTTACCGAGAAGAAAATGAAAAAACTTTTTAATGAGAAAGTAACTAAAGTTGAAGAAATTATCAGTACGAGCGAACTGAAGAAGATCATTGAAAAACAGAATCAAATTCAGGAGGAAACAATAGATGAATAATAACGAGTTTACAAAATATGCCACACGACATCTTGGGATCAGCAGTGTGGGCTTGGACCAGTACAGCCGATCGCTGAGATCGTATATTTCCCCTACTATTATCGAAGAACGCCAGTTGAACATAGCCACTATGGATGTGTTCTCGCGTCTGATGATGGACCGCATCATCTTTTTGGGAGTTCCGATAGATGATTACGTAGCAAATATCATACAAGCACAGCTGTTGTTTTTAGAATCGGTTGACTCCAAGCGTGATATACAGATTTATTTGAATACTCCCGGTGGCTCGGTGTATGCCGGATTGGGTATATATGATACAATGCAATACATACGTCCCGAAGTATCAACAATTTGTACAGGTATGGCAGCTTCAATGGGAGCAGTGTTGTTGTGCGCCGGTGCCCAGGGAAAACGTACCGCACTGAAACATTCACGCATACTGATCCATCAGCCTATGGGAGGTGCCCAGGGACAAGCCAGCGATATTGAAATCACAGCCCGTGAGATACAAAAGCTTAAAAAAGAACTCTATGAGATCATTGCTCATCATAGCGGGCAGACTTATAAAAAAATCTGGAAAGACTCTGACCGCGATTATTGGATGACCGCTGAAGAAGCGAAAGAATATGGCATGATTGATGAAATCTTGCTGCGCTCAAAAGCTAATTGATAATGGCGAAAAAAAAGAATGTGTGTTCATTTTGTGGCAGCCATCGTTCAGAAGTGAATCTGCTGATAGGTGGTATTGATGCAGAAATCTGTGATCGCTGCATAGAACAGGCATACGAACTGCTTACCGATCAAATACCAGCTTATGAGCCATTGCCGCTAACGGATTATACCCATCGTAAACCGGTCGAGATAAAAGCTTTTTTAGATCAGTATGTGATCGGACAAGACGAAGCCAAACGTATTCTGGCCGTAGCAGTATATAATCATTACAAGCGTATCAACCATGAAAAGGGGGATGACGGGGTAGAAATTGAAAAATCAAATATCATTCTTGTTGGGGAAACGGGTACAGGGAAGACTCTTTTAGCCCGTACTATTGCCAAAATGCTTCAGGTACCTTTTGCCATAGCTGATGCTACTGTGCTGACCGAGGCAGGATACGTTGGAGAAGATGTGGAAAGTATTCTGACACGCTTATTACAAGCTGCTGATTATGATGTACGTGCCGCAGAAAGAGGAATAGTTTTTATTGATGAATTAGATAAAATAGCCCGTAAAAGTGATAATCCCAGCATCACCCGTGATGTGTCGGGAGAAGGAGTACAGCAGGCCTTGTTGAAACTACTTGAAGGCACTACTGTCAATGTCCCACCACAAGGAGGACGTAAGCACCCCGAACAACGAATGATACAGGTTGATACCCGAAACATCCTCTTCATTGCTGGTGGGGCTTTCGATGGAATTGAACGAATTATTGCAGCAAGACATCATACCAATGTAGTTGGATACGGCCGCGAAAAAGCCGGGGCCATAGATACCGATCATATCCTGCAATACATCGCACCGGCTGACCTGAAAAAATATGGACTCATACCCGAGATAGTAGGCCGTATGCCCGTCCTAACCTATCTGCATCCACTTGGACGAGAAATACTGAAACGGATCATAAGCGAGCCAAAGAATGCCTTGGTTAAGCAGTTTGTTAAACTGTTTGAACTTGACGGAATTACATTGACATTTGATGAGTTGGTGTTCGATTATATAGTGGATAAATCTATCGAGTTTAAATTAGGTGCCAGAGGCCTTCGATCAATTTTTGAAGCCATATTAACAGATGCTATGTTTGAGTTACCCTCTAAGAAAGGAGTTAAAAAACTTCATGTAACTAAAAGCTATGCAGAGAAAAAATTAGATAAGGCGACGATCTCCAAACTAAAAGTAGCCTGAATCTGATAATTTTTAGCTGCTATATAAGGCTGGCATATAAGTTGTTTATCGGCATAAAACTTTGCTTTATCCGGCAAAGCTTCTTCAAGATTACATAGTATGAAATGGACAAAAACTTTTTCAGTCATAGTTTATATACGCAATATGATGAAAAAAAGGATTTGGTTATTCGTATGTCTCGCATGGTTTCCTTTTGGGATATTATATGCTCAGACTCCTGAAAAGGAAGAGGTCCAAAAGCTGATTGACAGCTTGGTAGTTGTAGCGCGTATACAGGGAAACGATACCCTCCCTATCATTCAACTGCCTGAGGTAGGAGTTGTAACCTGGAAGCTGCCCGAAACAAAACGCGACCTCCGACGACATTATCGACTGATCCATCACGTTAAAAAGGTATATCCGTATGCTAAATTAGCGGGTATTAAACTTGCCGAATACGAACATATACTCCTTGATGCCAAATCAGATAAAGAGAGGCGCCGACTGATGAAACAAGCCGAACAAGAGCTTGAAGAACAGTTTGGCGATGAATTAAGGAATCTGACTTTTACCCAAGGCAAAATACTGATCAAGCTGATAGACAGAGAAACGAGCGAATCATCTTATATGCTTATCAAAGAATTTCGTGGTGGATTCAGAGCCTTTTTTTATCAGGGATTTGCACGTATCTGGGGGTATAATCTCAAAACAAAATACGATCCGGTAGCTGATGATGAAGACGCCTTGATAGAACTGATCATACATATGATCGATTCGGGACGCTTGTAAGCTATTTACCCCTTCCCTGCAACACAATCAGTACTGTATAGATAAGTATTTTCAGGTCCATGGCAATACTCATATTCTCTATATATAATATGTCGTATTGCAGCCGTTCGATCATTTGATCCACATCTGAGGCATACCCGTATTTTACCTGACCCCAGCTTGTGATGCCCGGCTTCACTTTCAGTAGCAGACGATAATGTGGTGCCCGTTTTACGATCTGGTCAATATAATACTGTCGTTCAGGACGCGGTCCTACCAACGACATATCGCCTTTAAGTACTGTATAGAACTGTGGAATTTCGTCTAAACGTACTTTTCGCATAAACCTGCCAAATTTGGTGATACGAGGATCATTCTCCGAGCTGAGCTGTGGCCCGCTACTCTCGGCATCAGCATTCATGCTACGAAATTTATGCATCTTAAAAGGCTTGCCGCGCAGACCTATCCGCTCCTGTGAATAAAAAATCGGACCTTTTGAACTTACCTTAACACCTATAGCAGTAAAAATATACAGCGGGATCAATAGTACCATAGATACGATGGATACTACTATGTCCATCAATCGTTTGACCGATTGTTGCCAGGCAGGCATTAAGTCGGGCGAGATTTCTATCAATGGAGCATGCCAAATACCCGAAAGCTTTACCGAACCCATCAAAATATCTTGCATGATAGGGATGATCTTAATCATCACCGAGGTTTCTTCCAATCGTGCAATGATTTTGTCAATAGTGTCGGTCTCGCTGCGTTCGATAGCAATGATCACCTCTTCTATAGCATGATCGGTGATGATCTGCTTGATATCGTGATACGAGCCTAAATGCGGGAGAAATTTACCTATTTTGTAATCCTCCTTGTCATATACACTCAGAAAACCGACAAAAATATTCCCACTCGAACGTTCCTGCTTTTCTATATCGTGATAAATCCTTACTGCATTGCCATTGCTACCTACGATGATGGTGTTGAATCCTATCTCTTTTCGGTGAATTTTACGAACAGTAGCCGAAGTGAGTAATAACCTGCCGCTATAGGTCAATAGAAAATGCAGGCTGAAAAGAATGAGAAAAGATTGATAATACGATTTATAGGTAACTATGACATCATCTAATATGGCGACAAAAAATATGACGGTAACTCCAATTAGAGTGATGACAAGGGTTTGCCCTAATTCTCTTAAACGAGCCTTGCGGTATATCTGCCTATAGGTACCTACTATGGTGTATAACAATAGCCATGCAACCGGAATAAAAATAATCCCCAACCAAAAATTCGCTTCCAAAAAAATCTGTTCAAATTCCTGATAGAAATTAGGATTTTCCGACTGTTTGCGAAACATAAAAAACAATCCCCACGCACATAAAGCAGCGATCCAGTCTAAGAAAACATATTTACCGACTTGCAGTTTTTTGTTCATGCCTATATGTTACGGTGAATCAGTTTAATATTATCTAAATAAAACCTTGCTGTAGTTTCTTCGCTTCTGTCGGCCTCAAAATAGATCTTAAATTTTTCGGCATCGCTATAGTCGGTAACTATCGGACTAAGGTTGATATATATCTTATTCCATTGAGTATTAGGATTTACCCCTACTAAGGGCAGGTCAATTATAGTAGGGCCTATATGAGCAAACAGACCTATTCCCATTCGCTGGTCACATTTATAGTCAAGCTCTAAAAAGACTGGTGTTCCTTTGCCGGGCAGGCTAAACGCTTCGGAAGAAGCGATTTGGAAAAAACTGGCTTCTTCATCCAAATATACCACTCCCGAATAAGAAGAATAGTCGGATAGGAGAGCTTCCGGACTATCAATAGGTGAGGTCTTGATGACTGTAGTATCGCTTTTTCCTGTTTTTTCAAGCGAGATACTGGCATATTCAAAATCTTCTATCCAAGCAAAAGTGATAGTGTTATGGTATGAAGTAGTTGGCGCGATAGTCTGAACCGAATCTTCCACAAAAAAGAAATCAGCAATCTGATAAGGTTTATAAAAAGGATAATAGGCGCGTGTTGCTGCAATGCCGTTTAGCTTGATCCCCGGACGCAATTCTAACTTATGGTTCCCCTTGGCTAACACAGGAACAGTGGCAGGCATTTCAAAAGCGCCAATCAGCTGATCGTCAACATATACCCAAACTTCTGAGATGTTATGGGTGTTGCTGCCTTCTAAACTATAGTCAGTAGTAAGTTGGAAACGTTCAATACGAATGTATGCCGGTATTTCCTGATCTCCCTCAAATTTTTGGCAAGCTGTAATCCCAATACTTATTACAAGTATTGAAAACAGGAGCAAGAATTGCTTGAATAAAGATCTTACCATAAGCCGGACATAGGTATTTAGTTCTTCTTTTAAACGTCTCTTTGACTTGGTTTATTGTATGGATGAAACGGATTCTATAGCTGATTTAAGTGGGATGAGTTGATGAGTTTTTTGCAATGAAGCAAGCATGAAAAAATAAACCGTCAGAAAAGGTCTGGATGTTCTGTTACTAAATTATTTACCATCTTAAACTGTGGGGATATTATGCTTCAGAAGATTTATATCCATTTCACCTGTTTGTATATGATCCAATATCTGATGTGCAAGCAGTAGCACATTATAGCCATCATCAACAGTAACTAAGGGAGTACGATCGTGCACTATGGCCTGGTAAAAGCTTTCTAATTCTGTTTTGATTGCATTGATATCTTGTATAATGGGTTTTTCAAAAATTATTTCACGCATCCCTTTTCCATTGCCCAGATCAATCACCATAGCCATAGGGTTATCCGGTTCTCTTTGGATATTTTTCATTCGGACGATTTCTGTTTTTTTATTCAGATAATCTACTGTGATATAGGCATCTTTTTGGAAGAAACGTGTTTTACGCATATTTTTCAATGATATACGACTTGCTGTAAGATTGGCTACACATCCATTTTCAAACTCTATGCGTGCGTTGGTAATATCAGGTGTATCGCTTACTACAGCTGCTCCGCTGGCACTTATTTTTTTCACTTTGGAGGGCACCACACTCAGCAAGATATCAATATCGTGTACCATAAGGTCTAATACCACCGGTACATCAGTCCCTCTTGGGTTGAACTGTGAGAGCCGATGAGCTTCAATAAACATGGGGTTATTTAAAAAAGGTTGTGCGGCCAAAAACGCCGGATTAAACCGTTCTACATGACCAACCTGCACTTTCACCTGTGCTTCTTTTGCTAAGCTGATCAACTTTGAAGCTTCTTCGGGAGTGGCAACTATAGGCTTTTCGATAAATACATGACGGCGTTTCTTTAAGGCCTGCTGTGCACATGAAAAATGCGATACAGTAGGCGTTACAATATCAACTACTTCCGATGCTTCTACCAATGCACTGATATTTGGAAACCGCTTAAGACCATACTCTTGCTCAACTTTAGCAGAGATATCTTCATTAGGATCATAAAATCCAACTAAATGGTAATCCGAAATTTCTTTGATACACCTGATATGGATTTTCCCTAAATGCCCCGCTCCAAGAACTCCTATTTTTAGCATATACCATATGTTTTGTGCAAACATACGGCTTTTTATCTCTGTATCTTTTGCTATATTCGCCAACCAATAGGTTATTCATTAAACAGCTATTTGAACACTCAGGATATGAAAGGAAAAGTGGATTCTTTCCGGCATAAAGGCCTTCGTAAACAATTGATTGATTCGATACGTCGCAAAGGTATCAATGATGAGAAGGTGCTTAGCGCCATGGAAAAAATACCGCGTCATTTTTTTATGGATTCTTCTTTTTTGGAATTTGCCTATCAGGATAAGCCATTCCCTATAGGCTCGGGTCAAACTATTTCACAACCCTATACTGTAGCTTTTCAGACGATGCTGCTTCAGGCCGGACGAAGCCATAAAGTGTTGGAGATAGGTACTGGCTCGGGCTATCAGGCGAGTGTGCTAGCCGAGATGGGAGCTAAGGTGTTTACCATAGAACGACAGCGGAAGCTTTATTTGCGTACTAAAGCATTTATGGATGACATGCCGTGGAGAATAAGGATGTTCTTGGGAGATGGCAACGAAGGACTTCCAAGTTTTGCCCCTTTCGACCGAATATTGGTAACTGCTGCCGCTCCACAAATTGCCGAAGCATGGAAATCACAACTGAAACCCGGTGGTATATTGGTCATACCCCTGGGAGGTGGGGTAGATCAGGTGATGCTGCGCTTAACAAAAAATGAAGACGATAGCTTTGATGAAGAACGATTTGGAACCTTTCGATTTGTACCTATATTAGACGATATTGGTGAGGATTAATATGGAAAGATCCCGATGGATGATGAGGTTTGATCGTATTATGTAATCTTATGTGTTGGTAGTTTGCGCTAATATGGCTATGGGTTGTAAGTCATTTGCCTTTTCATAAATCAAATGAAACAATGCGATAAAGATGATTTCAATGGATTGAGATCTTGTAAGTCCTAAGGTTTCAAGAGGCGTAAACCAATCACTCTGCTATCTGTTTGGATAGTAGTCATTCGTGTCTAATTTCAAGAGTTCGGTGTAAGGATCGCCTGTCAGATTCAGTGCTATTGCAAACGCTGGTTCAGTCTTGTAGCCTTGTCGTTTGAGTTCGATGATTTGTTGTCTGAATGTATCTCCGTGTTTATTCAACAGCCTATGTTCAATTACTAAATGTCGGTACGCTAGCTGTTGTTTGGTCGGGATATTTTGTCCGAATATTTCAATTTTAAAATCATCCACCACAAATGTGGCTATAATAGCTTCTAAACCTGATGTAGTCTTCTCTTTGATTGTAAAACTTTTTTCTTCACTAAAATTGTCTGTAATTGTTTTTTGAAATTCTTGTTTATCCTGAAAGCAGCAGATGATGTCAAGGTCGCTATTTTCAATGTCAATATGCAAAGGGATAGTCCCTGCCAATATAGGATCAAACTGGTTGAGTTTTGCTATAATCCGATTATTGGTTAAAATGGCATATGCATGCTGTTGCCGGCTATTGCCATGTTGTAGGTAATCTATGCTGTCAAAGTTCATCTGTATATACTTAATTTTTCAATGTCGGTTTTGATGTTTGGAAACGCGTTTATCAATTCTGTCTTATCACCTAACTCAAAGTCGTCAAAGTCAAAACCTGGTGCAACGATACAACTTACAGGCGCATATCCTATTTTGTTTTTAAGTTGTGCAGCAAACCATACATCAGCTGGAATGACAAGCTGTGGCTCTTCAAATAAATCTATCTGATTACCTAAAATTTTTGTTGCAAGGCTACCTTCTTTGGTTATCATTGAGATTTCTACTGGCCCGCCTTGATGGAAAAGCCAGATTTCGTCCGAACCTATTTTATGAAAAAATGATTTGTCGGTGTCTTTTAGTAAGTAGTAAATTGCAGTTGCGGTATTTCTTGTCTTACCGTTGTCAAGTATAATGGATTGTTTACTCCTATATGTTTCTCTGTAGAACCCGCCTTCGGGATGTCGGGTCAAATTGAGTTTTTTTATAAGTAAATCGGCTGTCATTTTGTATAATATTGCTCAGTTTCGGTTATTTGTTTTTTCTTTAGTATCACCAGTAAAGTAAGATAGAAATAGATATATTGAATAAAATGAGAAATACTGCTTGCAGTAGTTGTCTTAAAATCCTTTTCCTATTAAATGATCTTGAATTCATTGAATACCCTGATCCATCTCAGGCAATAAGTTTTAAAATTGTAGAATCAACCTATTTCAGATTAAGTCCTGTTGAATATCCCTGGTCCTTATGCTATTATCAATTAATAAAAATATCTTGTGTTAGCTTAAAGTTGCAAATATAATGTGTTGCTATGTTGAAAATATTTCAGTTGCCATTTCAATCCTGTTTTTTCAATTTTTATTCAGATTTCCACTCTTTTTTAGCATGATCAATAGCTCAAAAATATTGACAGACTAAATGGCAAATGAAGAGAAAAAA